>Ga0302215_10000070_pt1 | contig 80621 bp, 50 predicted proteins | sample II_Fen_N3_1_FD_194580 | JGI IMG/M metagenome (GOLD analysis project Ga0302215, IMG submission 194580) | Peat permafrost microbial communities from Stordalen Mire near Abisko, Sweden - II_Fen_N3_1 | ecosystem: Environmental > Terrestrial > Soil > Wetlands > Permafrost | place: Sweden: Abisko... | reverse complement strand
GCAAAGTTCAAACTATCATTTTGATTCTTTAATGTAGCCGTTTTAGCTTCGTATTTGTTGCACGAAGAAAGTGCGAGAATGGCAACCAAAGCTACCAACGATAAAATACTTTGTTTTTTCATTTGTTTTATAATTTATGAATGTAACTTACTTTTTACTTATTTTTTGCCCTTTTTTGCAGGAGCTTTTTTTACAGGAGCTATAGCAGCTGGTTTTGAAACAACAGGTGCTTCTTTGAATGGTTTGATAGCAATTAATTCTACTTCAAAAATAAGCGTTGCAAATCCTGGAATTGCACCGTTGCCAGCACCTTGCTCTCCATAACCAAGTGCATAAGGAACAAAGAATTTATATTTTGATCCAACAGACATTAATTGTACACCTTCTGTCCAACCCGGAATAACCTGGTTCAATGGGAAAGTGATAGGTTGACCGCGGTCAATTGAGCTGTCGAATTTTTTTCCATCAAGTAAGAAGCCTTGATAATGAACAGTTACCGAGTCAGTTGCTTTTGGCTTTGGACCTTCAGCAGGAGTAAGGATTTGATATTGAAGACCGCTGGCAGTAGTTTTTACACCTTCTTTAGTCATGTTTTCGGCTAAAAACTGTTGGCCTTCTAACTTTTTCTTTCCTTGTTCCTTACCTTGAGATTTAGTAATGTAGTTTTTAAAGTACTCTGTTGCTGCTTCAGGTTTCATAAGAGCTGAATCACCTTTCATAGCAGTAGCAAAACCTTTAATCAATAAATCGATATTCGATTTTCCTCCGGGAATTCCTTTTAAGTTTTTCGAAAAATCGTTTCCAACATTAAGACCCAAAGCATAACTCATAGAGTCTACATCGTTGTTGAAAACTTTAACCGTAGCTACAGGTGCAACCTCAGCATCTTTTTTCTTTTTATCTTTCGCATTAGCCGATGTAAATACCATGGCAGCGGCTGTAAGAATTAAAACTGTTTTTTTCATTTTAGTTGATTATTTATTTTTTAAGATTTCTATTCTATTAAACAATGTCAAGTAATTCTACTTCAAAAACTAAGGTAGAATATGGAGCAATAGATTGTCCTGCGCCCTGAGCACCATAAGCCAAATCAGAAGGGATAAACAATCTCCATTTTGATCCAACAGGCATTAATTGTAATGCTTCTACCCAACCACTGATAACTTGTGTTACGCCAAATGTTGCAGGTTCGCCACGATCAACCGAACTGTCAAAAACAGTTCCATCAACCAACATTCCATGATAATGAACTTTTACCGAGTCAGTAGCTGTTGGAGTTGCTCCTGTTCCAGCTGAAATAACTTCATACTGTAAGCCACTTGCCAGTGTTACTACTTCGGCACGTTTACCGTTTTCAGCTAAGAATGCTATTCCCTGACTTTGAGCTGCCTCACTTGTTTTAGCTTGTAAAGCCTGAAAGAATTCATTGATAATTGCCTGAGCTTCTTCATAACCAATTTCTGGCTTTTTTTGCTCCATTACATCTTGAATACCTTTGGCTAATTTAGCGTAATCTAACGCTGCAACACCACTTCCTAACAAATTGTTACCAAGGCTTAAGCCCAATGCATAACTTACTTTCTCCATTTCAAATTTGTTTAAAACATAACCTCTAAACCCTAAAGGGAAATTTAAGATAGTTTTGTCTCTGATTTAGTCTATTTATTTTATTTTTTTGTATCTGTGCTTATACTTTACTTCCTCTAAATTCCTCTTTAGGAGCTAGGGTCTTAAAAAACGCTGCAAAGATAGCTGATTTGTTGGATAATAACACGTTAATAATTCAAAATTATCTTGCCGAAACTACAACAGGTAATTTTGACTGTTTTCTAACCCCTGTTTGTGGGTTAAACATTTCAAAATAAATGATATAAACTCCTACGTTTACGTTCTTTCCTTTTGCAGTCCGCCCATCCCAACTAAACATTCCCTCAGTTGCCAGTAGCTGATTGGTAGCTAATTGAAACACTTTTTCACCAATGGCGTTCAGGATAAGCGCATTTGCAACAAAACCATTACTTTCTGTCTTGTAATGAATAAAACAAACGTCATCAACTCCATCGTTATCTGGTGAAAAAGCTTCTGGTTCAGCCCACACCATTTTAGGAGTAGCTGAAACAGCATCTAAATCACGATATTGAGAGTTTTTATACCCAGGCGTTCCATAATTTACTTCAGATGCAGCCGAATGCCACGATGCAGCCGACTGAGAAGGCAAATTTGGGTTAATTCGTTCCAGCGAAACTCCTTTAGGATTTTTCACCAATACATGATGCCACTTGGTACTGTAGCTAACTTCGTCATAAATAGTATCTTTAGTGGCATTTACCAATGCGATGGTAGCATTCTCGTTATTAAGCGATGTCCATTCGGTACTAAGTATAGTTGGAGCTATTGAAAGATTATAATAATTACGAACAGAATCGGCATTTTCACACAAAGCAATATAACTATCTGGTAATAAGTAGGTAAATGCTGGTATTTTTATACCCATATTGAACGATCCATCTGTTTTTCGGGTAGTTAGTATAAGTCCTGTAAGGTCTAAGTATTTATTTGAGCGGTTATAAATCTCCACATATTCAAGTGAGTTTAGCGGATTTTCGAACATAATTTCATTAATTGTCAGATCTTCAGGCTCTTTTGACTCTATGATGCCAATGCTTCGGGTAGTATCAGGTAATGCATTACCGGCCAAATCGGTCAATCCACTTACCTGAAGATGATAAATGGTTCCCCGCTCAAAATCCTTACTAAAATTCAGTGTTACAGATGTTTTATCAGTAGATAGAGTTTGCGAAGATGGATTGCCAACTTCATTGTCAACACTAAACGCAGCATGTGATAGATCAATTGGTTCCGAAAAGCCCAACTTTAGCTTATTTGGCTGTTCCAAGCTGAAACTTGTCCACTTAGGTGCCACATTATCAATAAATTTATCGCCGGTAACTACAATATCGTCAAAGTAATAGTCGGAACCGGTGGTAGTGGTATTCGAAAATAATAAACCTACATATGAACAAGCTTTAATTGTTTTGTTTTGTGCGCGTCCTTCTTCTACAAAATCAGTTTCAGTCGGCTTTTTACTATACAATACAAAATTTCCATCAGCATCCCGGATCACCTTTATTTTTATTTCCACTACGCTTCCATCGGTTCTCTTATCTGATCCGTCAATAATCTTAGTTTTTTTTGTACCTTCCTGAACGAACAAGGATACTTCGTCGTTTGTTCCACCTACCTGCACATAATATCCGTTGCAACCGGCAGTAATGTCGGCTTTATCGGACACAATATACATGGCGGAATAATTGGAAGCGGAAGTGGTATAATTTATTTTTATCCAGCATTCCCAAACTGCATTATTGATGGACTCGGAGGGAGTAAATAAGAAAGAAGTGGAAGTAGTAGGTGCTTGCGACTGCAATTGAAAAGCGCTATTTACAGTAAAGTTAGCGGATGTACCCGTCCAAATTGGGTTATTTATAAAGTTTCCATCCAAAAAAGATTCGTTTACTTGTCCGAAACAAAAAATCGGCAGTAATATTATAAAAAACAAGCCTAAATTCTTCATTGATTGTGGTTTTTCTATTTAAATGAATTACTTTTGCTGAAATTTTCGAAAGCCAAACAGAAGCCTTTGTAATGAGATTACGTGACTTTCTTGTAGATTATGGCACAAATATATAAATAATTTTGCAATAACATTAACATTGCAATTATTATTTCAAAAGAAGAAACAAAATAAACTAAATTATTTTAAACCAACTATCTTACAACCCTTTATGGCTGGGATAGTATTATTCATTTCACAATGAGAGTAGCAATTGTTGGTGCCAGTGGCGCCGTAGGCCAGGAATTTTTGCGTGTGTTGGCCGAACGCAATTTCCCATTGACAGAGCTGAGCCTTTTTGGTTCGTCGCGCAGTGCGGGTAGTGTATATGAGTTCAATGGTGAAAAGCTCACCGTAAAGGAACTTAAACACGGCGACGATTTTAAACCTTTTGTTTTAGTATTTACTTCTGCTGGAGCAAGCATTTCTAAGGAATTTGCCGAAGATATTACCAAATTTGGCGCTGTAATGATTGATAACTCATCAGCTTTCCGGATGGATACTGATGTTCCATTGGTAGTACCTGAAGTAAATGCTGCCGATGCAAAAGCTCGTCCACGTGGCATTATTGCTAATCCAAACTGTACCACTATTCAAATGGTAGTAGCATTAAAAGCTATTGAAAACCTGTCGCACATTAAACGTGTTCACGTTTCTACTTATCAGGCAGCTTCGGGTGCAGGTGCAGCAGCTATGGATGAACTTGAGTTACAATACAAACAAGTATTGGCCGGCGAAGAAGTTACAGTAAGTAAATTTGCTTATCAGTTAGCTTATAACCTTATTCCACAAGTGGATGTATTTACCGACAATGGTTATACCAAAGAGGAAATGAAAATGTACCACGAAACACGTAAAATCATGCATTCCGACGTAGAAGTTAGTGCTATGTGTGTACGTGTTCCTGCTTTACGTGCACATTCCGAAAGTGTATGGTTAGAAACTGAAGCACCGGTAAGTGTTGAAGAAGCTCGTGCAGCATTTGCCGTAGCACCGGGTGTGGTTATGATCGACAATCCTGCCGAAAAGAAATACCCAATGCCATTGTTCCTTTCAGGTAAAGATCCTGTACACATCGGACGCTTGCGCAAAGATATATCAAATCCAAACGGACTTACTTTCTGGTGTGTCAGCGATCAGATTAAAAAAGGAGCAGCACTTAATGCCGTTCAAATTGCAGAATACCTAATTGCCGAAGGTGATATCAAGTAATTGACTATTTATATTCTAAAAACCCCCGATTTCGAAACTTATCGAAATCGGGGGTTTTTTATTTTCTATTTTTGATAAAATTATACTTGGTCTCTTTCTCTCAGAAATTATCCCTTTATAATCTCATACAATTCTTCTGCAGTTTCCACAAAACGGGTTGCACCAACTTCCTCCAGTTCCTTTCGGGGACGAAAACCCCACAAAACGCCCGTAAACGGCACTTTTGCGTTAAGAGCAGTAGCTACATCTACGCCAGAATCGCCTATGTATAACACTTCAGATTTTTCAACGCTGGCAAGTGCTATTATTTCCTCCAGAATGCCCGGATTTGGTTTTACCGGATAGCCGTCGCGTTGACCATAAACAGCAGTAAACTTTACATCAGGGAAAAAACGGCCAACCAGTTCCACGGTAGCATCATGAACCTTGTTTGAAGCCACTCCCAACTGATAACCTTCGGCATAAAGGCGGGTGATAAGCGCCGAAATTCCCGGATAGGGCTTAGTGGATTCTTCGGAATGTGCAGTATAATGGCGGATAAATTCTGCCTTAAGCATCGAAACAAAATCGGGTGTGCGTTTATCTTCGGGCAAAGCACGTTCGAGGAGTTTATTTACACCATTTCCCACAAAATAGCGAAATACTTCAACCGGGTGGGTTGGGTAATTGTATTGTTGCAGTGCATAATTTACGCTGTTGGCAAGGTCTTCGATGGTATCGAGCAGCGTTCCATCGAGATCGAATATTACAAGTTTAATCATTCCGTCTGTTGTAGTTTTAAATGGTTTTACAAAAGTAGACTTATTTTCAATAAGACACAAACAAGCCTGTTTATTGGTATGCGGATTCTTATATCAGAAACACAGACACGTTAAATATCATTTAAAAGTATTTATTGACAAATAAAGTAGTAATTTTACAAAATCTTTTAAGAAAGAGGAATTAATCAAACCCATTAAAAATTAAAATTATGGCAAAGTCAACTGATGCAAAGAAGAACGTAAAAAAAGACGCTCTTAAAACTCCGAAAGAAAAGAAAGAAGAAAAGAGACTGAAAAAAGCTGCAAAATAATAATTTTGAGTTTTGACGAATTCGGTACGAAATTCTAAAATGTATAGTAACACTTCCTCCGTCAACTGACGGAGGTTGCGCTTAAAAAGGGAAGATTATCCAAGTACCCGGTATTTGAAAAAGAAATCTTTTTTTTGAATGCCAATAGTGCCTTTTGCATTACAATAGGTAAAGAAACTCTTCTTCCTTCGGTTACTTCCCTTGAAAAGAGAAGGTCATATGGTTAGTGGAATCTGTAAAATATAGTTTTCGGCACAGTCTCAGATAGATTTTTTGTCTTTCCAATACAAAAAGTACCCTTATTATTAAAAATGGTTGCCTTCCAAAAATAAATATTACGGGTCAAATTATTTATTTGAAGGGTAAGATTAAAAATGGTTGCCTTCTAAAAAATAATATTAAGGGACAAATTATTTATTTGACCCGTAATATTGAAAATAGTTCCCGTATAAAAAATAATATTACGGGACAAATTATTTTTTGTATGGGAACTATTTGAAAAAGTTCCCGAACAAAAATAAATCTTCCCCGGTACATTGAAAATGTTTTCCGATACATTGAAAATATTCCTCGATACATTGAAAATGTTTCCCGTAAGATTTCTTTTTTAGGAGGTGGTTTCGACCCTTCACTTGTGTGGAGCGACGACCTAAGTAGTTCCGTTTTGTAATCTTTTTTCGGCCATAACTAATCAACAACAAATAAACGTTTTACCCTCAACCGTCCTTAGCCTAGTGCCTTGGGCGGTTGTTCTCGTTTACGGAAACCCGCATTAATAAAGGGTTTGTGAATTTGTTTAAAAATAGTTGTAGGATTCGTTGGTATTGTTAAGGTTGTTTTGTATGTTTGTGGGGAAATAATTAAAACAAAAATATATAATCTAAATTATGAATCAAAGCTTCTCAAGCCAACAATTAATTAAGCTCTGTAATGAAACAGAGAAAGATTCATATGGAAAGACGGCTTTGATGATTGAATTAGATTCTCATTTTAAAAATATAATAGAAGGAAATGATGAGTTTGCAATAAGTAAAGTTTATGACTCAGCTGCTATAAGCTTAATACTTAATATCTGGACTCTGCTGTTAATTGTTGTTGGAATATCTGAGGTTCAGCAATTGTCGATTGGAAATACTATTTTAAACTTAGTGTTACCAATTTTAATTGTAGGTATACCTGTTTTTATCTTGATATTTATATTCAAGGCCTTAAATGGGATGTGAACAAAGTAAGAACTTATTTCTACTTAGTAGACTCTTTTAAAAGTTCAAAAGCAATTGGATCAATGTTATTTATTATTCCATCAGAAGCATTTTGAATTTGTCCATTTTCGTCTTTTATTTCCAAATTGCCGTTGATGTCTTTCTTGTATTCCCGAATAGTATGACCTGAGGCATCTTTAACGGCAATATCCCCAAAAATATCTTTTTCATATTTCCGAATAATATGCATATCAGCATTTTTAACTACTACATTTCCGAAAATGTCTTTCTCAATTGTGTTTTTAGTTTGAAAGTCTTTATCCTTTACCACCATATTTCCAAAAATATCTTTTTCGTATGATGCTACGCGCATTCCACTTCCGTCTTTCACCACTGTATTTCCAAAAATATCTTTTTCATATGAGGCTACCCGTCTACCACTTCCATCTTTTACCACCGTATTTCCAAAGATATCCTTTTCGTAGGAGGCTATACAATTTCCATGCGCATCTTTCACTACACGATTTCCAAAAATATCTCTCGAAATAACTTCAAGTGTATTGCCGTGAATGTCTTTTACTACTGTATCGCCCAACACATTCACTGAATATTGTCTTGAACAGTCGCTTTGTTGAGCAAATAAGCCAGAAAGTATTATAACCTGAAGAACTATAAATAAAAGGGAGTTTTTCATGTTGTTTGAAGTTTAATTTGGATTCCAAAGATAAACACTATAATTTGATAATTTTAATTTTTGCTTAAATAATTTATAACGATTTTTTATGCTATTCATCATTCATGAAGAACTTGGTTGTTTTGTGTTATTTTCATAAATTTCAATTGACAACATGTTTTCATTAAGAAACAAGTTTTATATTTGTATTCTCAACCTAAATTATAACATTCAGAGATGAAAATTTCAACTGATTGCTTGTTTTGAATAATAGTGAAACGCACTGAAATACAATTAATAAGATGTTACGTATGAATAGGGACAGGATGCACTTGTCCTTATTTTGTTTTCGGCACAAGTTTTGCCTTCTGCAATTCGTGGTGGAGAATTTAATAGAATAGGAAATAAGAACTTATAATAATGAGGAGAATATTAGTCGGATTATTTTTTTTGGTTTTGATAGTCCCAGTATTTGGGCAGAACCAGCACGATAATCTGGAAAAGTATTGGAAGTATCGTGAGCGGTTACGGAATCGATTTATGGTTGTAAGCGAAAACGTAATGGAATATGGTGTCAATATTCCTGCATCTGATATTTTCTATAAATCTGATTCTACAAAGAGCTATATAAGCTGGGGCGACGCTAACAATAACATGAGCCATTACCTTTCCATGTTAGCTACCGAGCTATGGTTGCTAAAACAAAATGGTCAAGATTATTCGACGACCTTAAAAGAGCTTTATTATGCCATGCTGGCTTTAGAGCGACTTGATACTTATTCCGAGTCAAACTTAAGGTGGAAAGCCGCACGCGGATTATGGATAGATAATTACAGAGAGAAATTCTATGTTCGTCCGGGTGATATAAATGGATTCATGCTTCGGGACGATGTTTCGGATAATTTCTGGAAAGAAAATAAGAATCACTTCGATGTGCCAATAGCTGATGGAAATCTAATAAAGAGTGGTAATCTTCATATGGAAGAGTTGAGTCAGGATGTTATCGAACACGATATTGAAGGTTTAAGCCTAGTAAGTAAATTAGTTGGAAAAGAGTCTGTGGCAACTATACCCTGCAACTTTTCAGATATTTATATAAAACCCAGATTAATCCGTCTTGGGATTATGACTTGTGGGTCGGATGTATATATTAGCCCCCAATCGGTTGATTTCTCCTTGTGGGCAAAAGATATTGTAAAGCGATTTATTAGATATATGCAGTACGATGGAAAATATCGGGGGCGTATAGGAGGAGCCATTCCGTTCACAACGCATTGGATATTAGTAAATCCGGTTACCAACCAATGTGTTATGCAGGGAAGTGGCAATGATGGTGGAGTGGCAATGATTAGCAGTGGAATTATTAAAGCCGGTGAAGCTATTACGGGTGAAAACCTTCGACTTTATCCCGGATTCGCTTCTGATGGTGAGTTCAGATTAGCGTTTAAAAAGCCAAAGACATTTCAATTGGGGAAAGAGGATAATAAAACACGTTCTGTTGCCTGTATTGGCAATGCATTGGGTGATAAAACCTTCACGGTGTTAAGAATGCTTCGGGATACCTACGATCCACACAAAACAGGGAATTTCCCCATTTATGAACATTTTCCGCTTTTGTATTTAGTCTTACACGATCCCAATCATAATCTAATGAAACAGGACGATGACCTGTATAACTCCGAAAAAGTTCTTTACGAAGGTTTACTTAACTCTGCACCCATTAGCGGCCCCGCCAGCAATTGTGGAGTCAGGGATTGGACCTCTACTTCCCGATGCCTATGGCCGGAAAATTTAGGTAAACGGTCTAATGAGCATGTTGAATTCAATGGGTTAGATTATATGATGTTGCATAACCTGTATTATATTGCTTTTGGCAAAAATGGTTTCAAAACGTTATGAATGAAAACTAACTTACCTTCTTACAAAGTCATCAGGAGTAATAAAACAAACGCCGTTCCCAGTAAATGGAAACGGCGTTTGTTTGTTATAAATTTACCGGAACTATCAGCTTAATACTAATATTGCGTCCCATGTTAAACACACCTGTTTGGCCGGTGACATTATTTACAGCTGCGTATTTTAGACGACTAAGATGGCTTTGATACGCAATGTCGCCCAGATTTGTTCCAGTCAAATAGAGTGAACAAACTGTTTTTTTGTTGAAAACAAAATCGGCTCCCAAACTAGCATTAAGCAAGGTATAGGCTGGTGTTGCTGTTTCAGTATTAAATGCCGAATAAACATTGTTTTGTGCGAAATAATGTTCTAGTCCTACCGAAAAAAAAATATTTTTCAGATACGTACCAGTTTTTTGAATATCAATCCGAATATCCGATTTCCATTTAGCTCCGGGAGTAGAAGGTAAATAGCGGGTTGAATCCGACTGATTTTTAAGTTGAGCATGAACATACGAGAAACTATTTTCAAAATGCAACCAATCTAGCGGATGTGGATGAATGTCAATATAAGCTTCGCCACCGATGAGCTGTGCTTTGCCGGCATCGAATTTATAGGTAGGAACACCATCTTGAATAGAATCAGCACCCATAGTATTACTTAGTTTTCGGGAGTAAATATAGTTGCTAATGTTATTGGCAAATAAATTTAGTTTTGCACTCACATGCTCGGTGTTATACCCAAGTTCATAATCCAGTTGTAGACTGCTTTCGGGTTTCAGATTCGGGTTTCCAATTTCGTACCGGATAGTTCCTTCGTGAACACCGTTGGAGCTTAACTCGCTAATGTTTGGAGCTCGAAATCCGCGTGATAAATTCAGTTTAGTGTTCCAGTTTTCGCTAAGTTGATAAGTTATACCCAAGCTACCACTAATGCCTCCAAAGTTGTTTGTAAATCCGGCAAATCGACGTGTAGAGTTAGCATCAGTAGCGGTTGTTTTCTCTCCATTGCTATTCAAATATAATGCATCACCGGTTTCAGAGCGATTATCATATCTCAGTCCACCGCTAACATTCAGTTTTCCCCAAGCTTTTTTCCCAATTAAAAATACACCTGCATCAAAAAGCCGGTATTCGGGCACCAGAAACTCAGTGCCTTTATTCAAAGAGTTTTGATACATGCCATTGGTACCAAATGACAGTTCAAGTCCATCGATCGAAGGTAATTGATAATGTGCATCGTAATTCACCGTATGAAGTTGGAAATATAAACCATAACTATTGGGTGTAAGAATATCGGCAAACTCCTGACGACGGTTTTGCTGATAGCCAATGGTAGCTTTTAAACTCCCTTCACCCAGCATGATATTATTGTTCCAAACTGCTTTGTAATGCTTCACTTGCTGATAGGGCATAAAGTGTTTATAGCTTGTAAAATCATCGTGCGTGGCAATGGCTTCACCTGCAGTTCCATCAGGCAATACAACCGGTTTAATAAATTGCCCGGTTGCACTATCGCGCTCACCTTCTACAATACCGGGTGTAAGTTGATACGTACTCAAAGTCAGATGCGAATATCCCCACCAGTTACTTATCCCCATTAAGCCTGAAAGTGCATTTTCGCTAAATCCCGAATTATACACATAACCATCCTGTTTGTTCTGGTATGCATGGGCTTGTTTATTACTGTAACGTACATCCCACACAAATTCTTTTTTATGTCCGGCAAAGTTCAGAGAATAAGCCATCAGTCCATTATTGGTTTGGTAATTGGCTAATGCGTTCAGTCTCATTTTCCCTTCCGAAAGTATTGTTGCGGGGAAGAAACTTATTACACCGGCCATAGCATCAGAACCATACATTAAACTTGCAGGTCCTTTGAGTATTTCTACCCGACTCACCTCGTTTTCATCTATCTCAATTCCATGTTCATCGCCCCATTGCTGGCCTTCCTGTCGAACACCATCATTTACAACAACTACCCGATTATAACCCAAACCACGAATCACAGGTTTGGAAATACCACTTCCGGTAGTAATTTGCGATATGCCTGGCTGTGAACTAATAGCATCAATAAGATTAGTAGAAGCTTGTTGTTGTAACTCTTTTCGTGTGATTATACTTATGGGAGTCGGCATTTTTATCATTTGTGTTGAACCGGCTTGTCCGGTAACTACTACTTCATTTATTTCAACTACCGATTCTGCCATTGCCACATCTTTTTTTGTGGTAGTTTTTAAATCAATATTCTCAACAATTAATTTATATCCCAAAGCGGTAATCTGAGCTAGCATAGTTCGTATTGGGAGTTTTTTTAAAGTATAATTTCCTATAGAGTCGGTAATAGTTCCAGTTTTCAATTCAGGGAAATAAATAACTGCACCAATAATAGGTTCTCCATTTTTAGTGGTAATTTTTCCGTGTAAGTCGGTATATGAATTTCCCATGTTATCGGCACCAACAGTTGTCACAAATAACAATGAGAAAAGTATAGTTAGTATCTTTTTCATTTATTTTTCATTTAAATTAGCGATTTGTCGGTGTTTTTTGTCACCAACGGTGGTAAGCCAATACTCAAACTTATGAATACAGCTTATCTAAGCAAGTAAGATCTTTACCTGATATCTTTTTTTGTGAGAAATTTGAGAGGTGAAATTAAAGTGTGGGAGGTGCCCTTAATTGAAATAAATACGAAGAAATACGTGCCAGACATGCAACAGTGTATACTGTTTGTTCTTTTTGAATAAGCTCTGATAGTGGCGGAACAGTAACCGTTTTTTGCGGAATGAAAGTGCAAAATTCAAAGTCGCAAATAGGACAGTCTTTATAATTGTCGGTTGTAACAGCTTGTTCGTGCAAGTCTACTTTAACACTTTCCGATAATTCATGATGAGTAAATAAACTGTGAAACGGTTTGATAAACAATGAGCTCATAAACGCTGCTAAGAAAAGCAATGCAAGTATGGATTTGCTCGTATGTTGTGTTGTTTTACTCATTCATTTAAATTCACGACAAAGATATAATGAATAATAGCTATAAAATGTTCAAGAGAGTTTATAATAGCATAAAACTAATGAATAAAAGAGCTGTCCGAAAGTTAATCGAACAGCTCTTTTATATGTTAGTCTTGAATCTTGGTTCTTAACTCTTTTATCTTCTTACAATTGTGGCCCAGAAGGAATCAATGCTTTTGCATCGTCGTTGTCGCAGTATTGTTCAAAGTTCTTGATATATTTAGCCGCAAGCGATTTTGCTTTAGTTTCCCATTCAGCAACAGCAGCATAAGTGTTACGTGGATCAAGAATTTCAGTATCAACATTATTCAATGTTTTTGGAGCAACCAAATTCAAAATAGGAACTTTGATTGTTTCTGCTTTTTCAATTGAACCATCAATAATAGCATCGATAATGGCACGAGTGTTTTTCAACGAAATACGTTTTCCTGTTCCGTTCCAACCAGTATTTACCAAGTAAACTTTTGCATTATGTTCTTTAGCTTTGCCAATCAATGTTTTTGCATATACAGTTGGGTGTAAAGTTAAGAATGCTTCACCAAATGCCGGAGAGAAAGACGGAACTGGTTCAGTAATACCACGTTCTGTTCCGGCTAATTTTGATGTAAAGCCTGAAAGGAAGTGATATTGAGCTGATTTTTCGTCCAAGATTGATACCGGAGGTAATACTCCAAATGCATCAGCCGACAGATAGATAATTTTTTTAGCGTGCCCTGCGCGTGAAGGAGAAACAATTTTATTGATAAAATAGATTGGGTAAGAAACACGGGTATTTTCTGTTTTAGAAGCTGCGGCTGAGTAATCAGCAACACCATCGGCATTTACAGTAACGTTTTCCAATAAAGCATCGCGGCGGATAGCTCTCCATATATCGGGTTCTTTATCTTTTTCCAAATCAATTACTTTAGCATAGCAACCACCTTCGTAGTTGAATACACCGTTGTCGTCCCAACCATGCTCATCATCGCCAATCAAATAACGTTTTGGGTCGGCTGACAATGTAGTTTTACCTGTTCCTGAAAGTCCGAAGAAGATAGCTACGTCCCCTTCATCACCTACGTTGGCAGAACAGTGCATTGAAGCCATACCTTTCAAAGGTAAATAGTAGTTCATCAAGGCAAAAATACCTTTTTTCATTTCACCACCATACCAGGTTCCACCAATCACTTGCATTTTAGTGGTAAGGTTAAACAGCGTAAATACTTCAGAGTTTAATCCTTGTTCTTTCCAGTTCGGGTTAGTGGTTTTAGATCCATTCAAAGTAACAAAGTCTGGTTCGCCGTAGTTTGCCAAATCATAGTGCGATGGGCGGATAAACATATTAGTCACAAAATGAGCTTGCCATGCAACTTCCATGATGAAACGCACTTTCATACGAGTGTCTTCGTTGGTACCGCAAAAGGTGTCAACGACATATAATTTTTTTGCAGATGAAAGTTGTTTGGTAACTAAGTCCTTGCAATGGTCGAAAACTTCAGGAGTTGTTGGGCGATTAATAGTTCCATCCCACCATAAATGCTCATCGGTTACTGCATCTTTTACAAAGAATTTATCCTTAGGTGATCGTCCGGTAAATTTACCTGTGTCTACAGATATTGCACCAGTTGTTGTTAATATGCCTTTTTCAAAACCTTCGTTTGCAGGATCAATTTCCGCCTGAAACAATTCTTCGTAGGTTGGATTGTGAACAATTTCAAAATTGCCCAAAATGCCGTACTTTGATAAATCTAAATTTGCCATTTTTTCAAAAATTAAATAAAGTTATTTTGTATTACTATCTCCACGACTAAGAAAGAAAATTGCCTTTTCTGACGAAGCAAAAGTAATGTTTTTTTTGATAGTACGAAAAGGAATAAAGAAAATTTTCCGTATTCCATAGATTCTTCTTATCAATCACAATTAATATGTAATAATATTGACGAAATTATTACTTGGTCAATGTTGGTTAACGAATTTAACATGTTGGTTTTTCTAGCTATTCCCTGATAAATTAGCCTTTGTTCAATAGTTGAAAAGCAAATTCCATTAATTGAACAGAATTGTATAAAAATACATTTAGTTCTTGTATTTCATGTTTGGTAATGATTTCATTCAAGTAAAATTTGACTTTTTATAACAAAAAAACAAGCCTTTTTTGTTTGGGTTACATTCTATGCCCTTAATCAAAACATTTGTGTACTTAAATGACATTGTGTTTTTTGGGATTTGGAGATTATAATTCGTATTTTTGTACAGAAATAAACATAATATACACATACTCCATGAAAAATCTTAAATTAGCATTTATTCTGCTTATTTTGTTCTCCTCCAGTTTAAATGCAAAAAACACACGCGAAGTTCAGGACTTTAATCAAAACTGGAAATTTACGCTTGCCGATTCAACTTTGAATGCCTCGACTATTGTTTTTGATGACAGCAAATGGCGATTACTTAATTTACCCCACGACTGGAGTATCGAGTCTGATTTTGGAAAAGACTTTCCCGCTACAGCCGGTGGTGGTGCGCTTCCTGGTGGACTTGGTTGGTATCGAAAAACATTTACCATGGAAAAAGCCAATAAGCTGAAACCAAAGAAAATCTTTGTTGAATTTGACGGAGTGTATCGCAACAGCGAAGTATGGATTAATGGAACTTATCTTGGAAAACGTCCAAATGGATATATTTCATTTCGATATGAGCTAACTCCATATTTAAAATTTGGTGGCTCTAACGTGATTGCTGTAAAAGTGGATAATTCTAAACAACCAAACTCACGTTGGTATTCAGGTTCAGGTATTTACCGAAATGTAAGGTTGGTAAGTACCAGCTCTATTTTTGTGGATAAATGGGGAACCTATGTAACAACTCCAACTATTAATGCCGATAGCGCTGTAATTGCCATTCAGACAACAGTGACAAATATGAAGAAATTTGCTCAATCGGTTGGAGTTGAACAGTTTTTGTATGATGCCAACGGACAGTTGGTTTCCCAAATCAAAGGCGCATTGATGGTGAATACTGGAGGCTCGAATAAGTATTTCCAGCGTTTGACAGTGAAGAAACCTGTGCTGTGGAGCATTGAAAATCCATATTTATATAAATTGGTTACCCGATTGAATACTTTTGGCATTCAAACCGACGAATATACAACCACAGTTGGTATCCGTTCGTTTACCTTCGATGTGCATAAAGGCTTTATTCTGAACGGAAAACGTGTCAAAATTAATGGGGTTTGTGATCATCACGATTTGGGTGCATTGGGAACTGCCGTAAACGAACGTGCATTGCAACGCCAGTTGGAGATATTGAAAGGCATGGGCGTAAACGGTATCCGTACTTCGCATAATCCGCCGGCACCCGAATTGCTCGACCTTTGCGACCGCATGGGTTTTATTGTAATGGACGAAGCATTTGATATGTGGAAAAATAAGAAATCGAAATATGATTATGCACAAGATTTTGATAAATGGCACGAACGTGATTTGACAGACCAAATCGTTCGCGACCGAAACCATCCTTCAGTTTTCATTTGGAGCATAGGCAATGAAGTGAGCGAACAATGGGGTGACACTCCGGCTACCGATGTTGATTTGCAGGCAGCTAATATTGCTTTGAATAATAAAAAAGTAAACGAAACGGAAGATGTAAAACTAGGTAAATTAGGTAAATATGCCTTGTTGACCCGTCATTTGGTTGACATTACCAAAGGAGTTGATCCTACCCGCCCGGTTTCAGCAGCATGTAATGGTACAGGTGCGAATAATCCGCTCTTTCAGTCAGAAGCAATGGATTTGATTGGCTTCAATTATCACGAAACCGAATTTGCCGATATTACCAAACGGTTTCCAAACACTCCATTTTTCGTAAGTGAATCGGTTTCGTCGCTGAATACACGAGGGTATTATGTAAATCCTTCCGACAGCATTATTATTTGCCCCAAAAACTGGGATATTCCTTATAGCGATCCTTCCCAACAATGTTCGGCTTACGACAATTGCCGCGCACCTTGGGGTGCAACGCACGAAGCGAATCTGAAAATTGTAAATAAATACGATCATATTGCCGGACAATTTATCTGGACCGGTTTTGATTACCTGGGCGAACCAACACCTTATTGGTGGCCATCGCGCAGTTCGTTCTTTGGCATTGTAGATTTGGCCGGTTTCCCTAAAGATGTGTATTACCTCTATCAAAGTCAGTGGACCAACAAAGACATGTTGCATATTTTCCCGCACTGGAACTGGGAAAAAGGACAAACTATAGACATTTGGGCATATTACAACAATGCTGATGAAGTAGAACTCTTCCTAAATGGCGTTTCGCTTGGAAAACGCTCGAAACAAGGCGACGATATGCACGTTGTGTGGCGAGTGAAATATGAACCGGGAACATTGAAAGCCGTTTCGCGCAAAGCAGGAAAAGAAGTATTGACGAGCGAAATTAAAACCGCAGGAGCTCCCGTTTCGATCCGACTTACTCCCGACCGCGCCACTATCAAAGCCGATGGAAAAGACCTTTCGTTTGTAACAGTTGAATTGCTTGATAAAGATGGAAATGCTTGCCCGTCAGCCAATCAGTTGGTGAAATTCAGCGTTGAAGGCGAAGGTGCCATTGTAGGAACTGATAATGGCGACCAGAACGAGCATACATCGCTAAAGAAACCGGAACGCAAGCTGTTTTACGGTAAATGTATGGCGATAGTGCAAACAACTACCAACCCGGGAACAATTACGCTGAAAGCTACTGTTGACGGACTGCCGATGCAGTCGGTGCAAATCCTGAAAAAATAAATTTGCTAGATTATAGCTACAAAAGAAGGTGAGACGCGATATCTCACCTTTTTTTTATTGTCATGTTTTGCCATCGATAATGAAAAGTTGTACATTTGCAAAAAAATACAGATTTGTGAATAGCATTACAACTAAAATAAACACACGTTTTCTGCTACTGAGTTTGGTGGCTTTGGTGCTTGTTGGCTGTAGTAGTACACGGAGAGTAGAACGGAAGCTTCATCAGGCAGTTTATGAATCGTTGGGGGTAGAAGAAGGTCGGAAGGATAATTTTGCTCTTTACAAAGAAGCAGCCTCGTGGTTAACTACGCCTCATGTCGATGGTGGATTGTCACAAAGAGGAATAGATTGTTCGGGTCTTGTGTATGTGATGTATAAAAATGTGTATGGGAAAATACTTGAACGAAACTCATCAAGTATTTACAAGAAAAACTGTAAGCGAATAAGTAAAGGCAGACTAAAGGAGGGTGATTTGGTTTTTTTTAATACAAGCGGCAAATGGTTTAGCATAAATCATGTAGGGATTTACCTCAAAGACAATAAGTTCGTTCATACTTCTACTTCAAGAGGCGTTATGGTAAGTAGTTTAGATGAAGATTATTTCCGTAAAACATGGGTTTGTGGTGGTAGAGTGAATAATTACCGGTAGTTTGATTTTTCAACCCATTCTTCCATTGTTTAGTACCAACCGGTTGTTGATTTTTGGGCGGTATAGATGAATTCTCGCCCGAGAAAATTGTAATAAATAGTTAGTACCTTATTTATCAAAATAATTTGTCCCTTTGAACCTGGAGTTTGAGGGGATTTTTGTTTTTTGAAAGTTTTTTTGAAATCTTAGCCCATTTTTGAGTTGTTTTTTCTTCTCTAAAATACCTTCTCCTAAAATTTGTTTAATGTTAGTTTGTAATGTACTTATTATCAATAAGCTAAAAAATGGCTTGTCTCGGATTATCTTAATTGTTTTTCTTTTTGTTATCACAATACTTTTGCTTAATTTAGCACCGAATAAATGTTACTTAACTTTTATCTTGTCAAAGGAAATTTGTAATACATTATTATTTCTACTTCAATAAAATGTAAACGTTCACAATTTAAGATGGATGTTCACATCTCCTTTAGGGGTTGGAGGCAGTTTCATTACAACCTAACAGTTTAATTAACTACGATTTGTCTATTTATGGAACACTATGTAATGTTACTTGTAAATACTGCCGTTGTTGTGAGTTGTATGCTCATGGCTGTGGTTTTTCTATTACTACCATTGCCCGAAAACAAAGGATTACATAAATATCGCATATCACTTCGATTTTTGGCAGGTGCCTATATTGCAATGGCACTTCTTAAAGCTTTCATAATGTTATTTGATATAGCAATAATCAATCTCATTCCTATGGAGGGTCTGGTAACTGCATCACTACAAGCTCCCTTGTTCACTTTTGCGCTGATTACACTTATTAATCCCTCATCTATCAAAAAAACATATTTGCATAAACAGTTTATACCGGTGCTTATTTTCATTATTCTCTTTATTTTTTCGGCACAAAAATGGGGAAATCCCAGCATCCTAAGCTCTGCCGGACTCAAAATTAATGCATTACATCCTACCTTAATTATTAGAGAGTTATTCCTATTTTACTACGCCTATCAATTGCTGTATTTAACCCGAATGTTTTTGCATCAGGAAAGGATTTACGAAAAACGGATTGACAGTTATTTTGCCGACAGTTATCACTTGCAACTTCCGGGAGTAAGGCGTTCTTTTTATTCGGCTCTGATAGTCGGTATCTTTGCATTCATATCCTGCTTTATTCCTTCCTCGTTGTTGATGATGCTATTTGAAGCTGCTTATGCCCTATTTTATCTTGTTTTTGGATTGTATTACATCCAATATCCACGGAAATTTATCTACATTGAACCTGCTATTTATCTTCCAAGCCCTTCTCTCGATAAGTTGGCGACTAGCAAAATGAGATTAGTGTGGGATGATTTAAAAAATCAAATTATTGCTGAAAAATACTATCTGAAACCCGGGGTAACCATCGATGAAATGGCGCAATACCTCAAAATAGGGCGGACAACCCTTTCCACATTTATCAACAATCATGAAGGAATGAATTTCAACCAATGGATTAACTCGCTGCGGATTGATGAAGCCAAAAATCTCCTGATAGATTACCCGCATTATAACCTGACTCAAATCGCCGAATTAATCGGTTATAGCGAATCATCCAATTTCAGCCGTCAGTTTAAACTTATCACAAAAGAATCGCCATCCGTATGGCGACAAACCTATCTGGTGGAATCTCCCAATTATGAATTGAATTAAAGCACATAACAATTTATGCGTTTTAGATAGCCTGGAATTACGTGTTTACAGGAAGCGCATTCTTTTATTCTTGTTTGTTGTCTGTTTCAAACAAAAAAATGAAGTGGGATTTGGGGTAAAACCCTAATGATAAATAAACAATGTCTTCAACATTTTTTACAGCTTAAACTCATATCCTCTTTCCATATTATAAAAACTTCAATTTGTCAAATCGTACGCCACTTTGTACGCATTGATACGAGTCTAAATGAGTAAAATGATTTTCTTTGTACCATTAAGTTGACAAAAAAAGAAGCAGTACTTGCTTTTCTGAGTATACTGCCCGAATTGCTATGAAATGACAAAGAAGCAGTACTTTATTTCTTTAAAAATGGAATTGTAACCTGATCTCGTGGTGTTCGTAATTTCTATCTGGGAGCCAAATTAAATTTACCGGAAATAGAGATTGAAAAAATCACGTTTCAACCACTAAAGCCGCTTAAAATAATTATTGAACAAGGCAAAGTAATGCCCTATAACCATTCCGTCTTTCGTGATACACAACCTGTGTGTTTCAGGATGGGGAAAATCCATATCTATGTGTTTGACTAAAAATAAAAAATGAGAAAGAATTACTTTAATCGAAAAAGAGTGATATTGATATCACTCTTTTTATTAACTATTGTCGCAGCTTTTGCTGCTGTCCATGACTGGCCATTTGCACTTTAAATAAAAAAATATGAGAACATTTACTTACAACACAAATCCAATTACAAATCAGAAATGGTTGATTATTGGCTTCATGTTTTTAGCATTAAGCTGGAGTAGCTTACATGCACAAATAACCTTAAAGGTTACGCAAGACATAGGTACGGACAATTCTTATACTGATGGAACAGCTACTCCTTCGCTTACTGGTCCTGCCCGTGAATTTAGTAGTAACGCTATTTATATGAGTAATTACACAAACAATATTTTTACTGGTACTACCATCGTAAATTATATAGGAGAAATGAATTCGATGAGTTTCGCTGACGCTATGGCTGCCCTAAAATTTACATTACCTCCATCGGCAGGGGTACTAGCAAGCGTTAAACTTCGCCTTAAAATTGTAGATGTAGGTGGCAATCCTATTGTAACCATACGATCTACCGACGATATTGCTTGGGTACAAGAAAATACTGTAACGTCACATTTTGCGCTTTTAACCAATCCCACAACTCTTGTTTCATCGGCTCAAATTAGTCCAAGTGCTGCCGGAACGTGGAAAGAATTTGATATTACCAGTTATATCTCATCAAAAATGGGGACTTCATCCACTATTGTTTCAATGATTCTAACAGGCAATGTTAACAGTGGTGTAAATGATAATTATTTTAACTTTATTGCAGATGATAATTTAGCAGATTTAACTGGAGGTGACCCAAGCCGTAATACGGCTGTTGTCTATAATGCTAATGCAGAAGTGGCGCAATTGGTTTTAACGTATGCCACTGCAGGCGTTACAACACAAGCCGTAAGTAGTATTGCTGCTACTACTGCAACAGGAAATGGTAATGTAACCAGCTTAGGGACGTCTAATCCAACCGCTTATGGCGTATGTTGGAATACAGGAGGTACTCCCACAACATCTGATAGTAAGGTAAATCTAGGGGCAAAATCAGCAACAGGTGCGTTTACAGCGTCCATGACTGGATTATCGGCTAATACAACCTACCATGTACGATCTTTTGTTACTAATCCTTCGGGTACAACTTATGGAGACGAAGTAACTTTTACAACTTTAGCCGTTGCTCCAACTGTAACTACTCAAGCTGTTTCAAGCATTACTGCAAACACAGCTACCGGAAATGGCAATATAACTTTGCTAGGTGCACCCAACCCAACAGCTTATGGCGTATGTTGGAATACTGGAGGAACGCCAACTATATCAGATAGTAAAGCTGATAACGGTGCAGCTTCGGCAACTAGTGCTTTCACTGCTTCCATAACCGGATTAAATGCAAACACAACATACCATGTTCGTGCTTTTGCAACTAATACTGCAGGAACAAGTTATGGGTCAGAAGTAACCTTTACCACAAGCATAAGTACAGGTTTAGATGTTGCTTCAACAAATGCCTTATCGCTTTATCCAAATCCTGCCACAGATGGTTTCACTATCAATGTCGGAGAAAAAGTAACCACGATTTCAATATATAGTTTAAGTGGAAGTTTGGTACTTACTCAGCAGATTACCGGGAAAAGCTATATCAACATTGGTTCCTTACAGCAAGGAGTTTATGTGGTAAAAGCAGATGGATTGGTAGGAAAATTGGTGAAGAAATAATTTGTATAATAATCCCCGGCAAATAAGAGAGTTTGCAGGGGATTATTATACAAATTACCGACTATAATTAAATCAAAATCAACTCATGAAAACAAAACTTTTGCTTTTAGTATTCGCAGTAGTCTTTACAACGGTAAACCTGCAAGCCGCCAACTTTACGGTGAATGGCATTGCTTACACTATCACCTCACCAGTTGTTCCCTATACCGTAGCAGTAGCTTCTGACGTCGCTTACACGGGTGCAGTAACTATCCCCGCCTCGGTTGACAATGGCGGGACTACTTATTCGGTAACTTCTATCGGGGATCAGGCTTTTCAGTATCGCAGCGGTTTAACTTCGGTAACTATTGGCACTTCGGTAACTTCTATAGGGAATAGTGCTTTTCAGTATTGCAGCGGTTTAACCTCTGTAACCATTCCTAATTCGGTAACTTCAATCGGGGATCAGGCTTTTTGGGATTGCAGCGGTTTATTTTATGTAGATACTAATAATCTTAATTATTCGAGCATTGACGGAGTGCTTTACAACAAAGGCCAAACAGCTCTGGTTCAATGCCCTATTTCAAAAACCGGTAGCTTTGTTATCCCATCATCGGTAACTTCTATCAGGGTATATGCTTTTAAAGATTGTAAAGGTTTAACTTCTGTAACTATTCCAACTTCAGTAACTTCTATCGAGAATAATGCTTTTAATGGTTGCACTGGTTTAACCTCTGTAACCATTTCCAATTCGGTAACTTCTATCGGGACTCAGGTTTTTGTAAATTGTTCCGGTTTAACCTCTGTGACCATTCCTAATTCGGTAATTACTATCGGGGATCATGCTTTTACTAATTGCAGCGGTTTAACATCTGTTGATATTCCAAATTCGGTAACCTCTATCGTGAATTATGCTTTTTATGGTTGCAGTGGTTTAACCTCTGTAACTATTCCCTCATCAGTAACTTCTATTGGGAGTTATGCTTTTTGTAGTTGCAGTAAATTAACCTCTATAACTATTCCCTCATCTGTAACTTCTCTCGGAGAAGGTGTTATTTCGTATTGCAGCAGTTTAACCTCTGTTACTATCCCCAATTCGGTAACTTCTATAGGGTGGTCTGCTTTTAATAGTTGCAGTAAATTAACGTCTATAATTATTCCCAATTTAGTAACTTCTATCGGGGATAATGCTTTTATGAATTGCATCGGTTTAACGTCCATAACTATTGGCAATTCGGTAGCTTCTATCGGAGCTAATACTTTTTATGGTTGCAGTAAATTAACCTCTGTAACTATTCCCAATTCGGTAACTTCTATTGAGTATGGTGTTTTTTATGGATGCATCGGTTTAACGACCATATCTATTGGCAATTCGGTAGCTTCTATCGGGAATAATGCTTTTTATTATTGCATCGGTTTAACCTCTGTAACCATTCCCAATTCGGTAACTTCCATCGGAGGTCAGGCTTTTACGGGCTGTACCAGTTTAACCTCGGTTACTATCGGCAATTCAGTAACTTATATCGGGAGTATTGCTTTTTCTGGTTGCACCGGTTTAACATCGGTTACTATTCCCAATTCGGTAACTTCTATCGGTAGTTATGCTTTTTCTGGTTGCACCGGTTTAACTTCCATCTATGCCTATAGCCCCATACCGGTGGACTTGAGTAGTAGTCCTAATGTATTTAATAATGTAAATAAAACCACATGTACGCTATATGTACCCACTGGTTCACAAAACTTATATGCGGTGGCAGACCAGTGGAAAGATTTTACGATTACTGAGGGTTTTCCTCCAACTATAACAACTCAAGTAGCAAGTGGTATAAATTCAACTGCAGCTACTGGCAATGGTAATATAATCAACTTTGGAACAAGTAATCCAACTTCCTATGGTATTTGTTGGAATACTGCAGGAACGCCAAGCACATCGGATAATAAAGTGGATAATGGTGCAGCTTCCGTTACAGGAGCATTCACCGTAGCCATATTCGGATTAACTGCCAATACAACTTATTATGTACGTGCATTTGCTACCAACAGTATAGGTACATGTTATGGCAATGAAGTAAGTTTTACCACCAATATGGCTACCGGAGTAGCAAATGCCAAAGCTGATGTTTTAACACTTTATCCAAACCCTGCCACCGATGGTTTCACTATCAATGCGGGAGAAAAAGCAAGCACGGTTACGATATACGATTTAAACGGAAGCTTGGTACTTTCCCAGCAAATTATTGGGAAAAGCTATATCAACATTAGTTCCTTACAACAAGGGATTTATATGGTAAAAGCAAATGGATTGGTAGGAAAATTGGTGAAGAAATAACCAGATAAATAAGCCCCGACTGATGAATTTCATCCGGGGCTTATTATTAAAATTACCGACTATAATTCAATTAAAATCAAACAAAAATGAAAAAAACAACTTTACTTTTTCTGGGCTTGTTCTTCACTGTAATGATGCAAGCTGGTAGTAATCAAACAAATCTTACCGTTGTTTCTACTGCCGGAGGTTTAGCTGCTGCAATAACTACTGCAGGAGGTAACATTAACACTGTAACTAACCTTACCGTAACAGGTACTATTGATGCCTGGGATTTTAAAGATATGCAACTCAATATGCCTGTATTGGCAGTATTAAATCTCAGTGGTGCAACCATTGCTCACTATTCGGGCACTGGAGGCACTGCAAGTACAGATAACATATCTTATGCTGCTAATGAAATTCCTGCCTGGGCATTTAGTAATCCAAATACGGGTCAAAGTAAAGCGAGTTTAACGTCAATAATTTTACCAACTTCGCTTATTTCCATTGGAGAAAATGCTTTTTTTAATTGTGGGTATTTAACATCATTGACTATTCCGCCTTTGGTTACAACAATCAGAGCTTCTGCTTTTTTTAATTGTGTAGGATTAAAATCGATAACTATTCCAACTTTGGTTACATCAATAGAAAATTTGGCTTTTGCTAATTGTTCAGGTTTATCATCAATAACTATCCCCGTTTCGGTTACTTATATAGGTGTTAATGCTTTTAAATCTACAGCTTTAATAACCGTAGATGCCGGTAATTCTAATTATTCAAGTTTAGCAGGTATATTATTTAATAAAACTAAAACTAACCTGATTACATGTCCTACTTCTAAAACGGGAAGCTATACTATTCCATCAACGGTTACTTCTATTGGAGATTATTCTTTTTATAATTGTATAGGTTTATCATCAATAACTATTCCTGCTTCAGTTACTGCTATTGGAAATTCTGCTTTTGAAGGTTGTACCGGTTTAACAACAATAAATACTTATGCAACTACACCAGTTAGTTTGACTTCAGTTACCTCTGTTTTTCTTGATGTAAATACCGCAACATGTACTCTACATGTGCCTGTTGGTTCTTTAGCTACTTATCAGGGAGCAGCGCAATGGTCGGATTTTACAATTAATACAATAGCAGATTTAGTAATTTCAGGAGTAAACAATGCAACAGTAACAGCTCTGTCTCTTTATCCAAACCCTGCCACCGATGGTTTCTCTATCCAAGCAGGGGAAAAAGCCAGTACGATATCAATCTACGATTTAAGCGGAAGTTTGGTGCTTTCCCAACAAATTATCGGAAAAAGCTATATCAACATTAGTTCCTTACAGCAAGGAGTTTATGTGGTAAAGGCAGATGGACTGGTTGGAAAATTGGTGAAGAAATAACCTGATAAATAGGCCCCAGCAGAATAAAATTCTGTCGGGGCTTTTATAAAAATACAGACTATAATTCAATTAAAATAAAAAAATGAAAAAACAAATTTTACTCTTTCTAAGCTTATTCTTCTCAGTAATTATGTATGGTGGAATGCCATCAAACAACGCTCTTTCGTTCGATGGCACTGATGATTATGTTGACATGGGTACGGTAAACCCCACAGCGAACTTCAGTACAACTGGTTTCTCGTATACCGGATGGGTGAAATGGAACTCGTTTAAAAGTTGGTCGAGATTATTGGATTTAGGCACAGCAACAGCAGGCGTTGGCAACATTGTCATTGCCAACAATCTTACAAGCAACTCCTTGAATTTGACAATTTACAACGATTGGGTAAACCGCAATATCAATACCGGCACTATTTTAGTGACCAACACTTGGACATACATCGCAGTTACCATTTCAACAACTGGAGTAGGTAAAATATACATCAACGGTGCTGAAGTTTCTACCACCTCAGCCGGATCAGGAACTCTACTTCCTGTTAACTACGATCGTAGTTACTGCTATTTAGCTAAAAGCAGTGCAGTGCAAGATGGTTATTTCGATGGAAGTATGGATAATGTGGGCATCTGGAATAAAGAATTATCAGCAGCAGAGATTACCACCTATATGAACACTACATTAACCGGCACAGAAACCGGTTTATATAATGCTTACAATTTTAACCAAGGTACTGCTGGTGGCGATAATACCGGTATAAATACACTTACCAACTCTGTTACTGCCACAAGAAACGGAGCTTTGAAGAACTTTACGCTTACCGGAACAACATCCAATTGGGTAGCGCAAGCATCAACTGCGATAATAGTTACCAATCCAGGGAACACCACCCCCAATTTGGCAACCTCCTACTCATCATTAGCAAGTGCCATAACAGCTTTAAATAGCATTACAGCTATGAGTGGCCCAGTGGTATTTAATATCGCCGCCAATTATACCGAAACTGCACCTGTAGGTGGATACAAAATTGGAAACACAGTACTTAATCCATTAACCTCGGCAACAAACACCATTACATTTAAGAAAAGTGGAACAGGAGCGAATCCATTGATAACTGCTTCTACCGGTACAGGTACTACAGATGGAATCATTAAAGTTGCTGGTTGCGACTATGTTTCATTATCAGACATCGACTTACAAGAGAATATTGCCAACACAACCGCTATAACCCAAATGGAATGGGGATTTGCTATTCTTAAGCAGAGTGCAACTGATGGATCGCAGAATATTTCAATAACCAATTGTTCGGTAACTTTAAACAAAGCGAACACAGCGTCTATTGGTATTTATGGTGGAAATCATATTGCTGATGATAATTCACCATTAACAATTGCATCAACCACAGGTACAAATGCAAATATAAAAATTAACGGTTGCCAAATTGCGAATTGCTATATTCCTATTTCAATATATGGATTTCCAACCAATTCGAGTTATTACGATACCGGTTTGGAAATTGGTTCAACAGCAGGTAATACACTCTCCAATTTTGGTGGAGGAAGTTTAACCACCTACGGTATTTACATAAACGGACAAATGGCACCCAAGATTGAAAACAACAATATTACTCTTGGTCTAGGCACTAATAATCAGGTTAACGGGATTTATGTTTATAGTATGGTTTTAGGTGATTTGCTAATCAATGCAAATACAATTTCTATTTCATCAAGTAGTACCACAGGTTCGAACAGAGGTATTTTAAATCTTGCACCAATAGCAACTAAATTAAACATTACCAACAATATTATTCAAAACTGTGATTTCACGGCTGCAACAACAGCCATATTTTCAGGTATACAAGATGGTGCTTCTACTACAGGTTGTATAGTGAATATTACCGGAAACACAATCTCTGATATCAATTACAGTTCAAATACACTTACAGGGTCAGGTGGTATTAGTGGTATTTCAAAAGCTGCCGGAGCAGCAACTACCGTAAATATTAATTCAAATACAATTCGAAACATTAAGAGATACGGTACTACAGGTGGATATACTTATGCCATTAACTTTGCTGCCGGCGTTAATCAAACGGCAAACAACAATACCATTCACGATATATCGATAAATGGAACAGGTACAAGCGCACAAATTGTAGGAATTTCGCCAGCTACTAATGGTGTACTTACAATTAACAACAATACCATCTATAACCTTTCTATTGCAAAAACCACAGCCACACAATCAATTTATGGAATTGCTAACGCTAATGCTTCTACATCAATAACGATGAACAACAATACAATTTATGGATTATCCAATGCAGGAGTTAGTGCCAATTGTAGAGCAATGGGCATCGGCAGTTGGTATTGTACTAATGCTCAAACTTATTCAAACAACCTTATTTATGAGCTTACAACAAAAGGTTCTGGTTATTCTGAAGCTTTTGAGATGCAAAACGGTAATATTAGTCTGTTTAAAAACAAAATACATAGTATATATTCTCTAGGTGATGGAGGCTCTATTGGTATGGCATTATATGATGCAACCTGCAATGTTTACAATAATTACATAGGCAACCTCTATGCACCGGTAGCCAACGCCTCCGATGCTATTGAGGGTATTTATTGCAGCTCAACCGTTGCATCAACCGGTTTCAATCTTTACAACAACACCATCTATTTAGATGCCACCTCTACCGGAACCAATTTTGGTTCAAGTGGTATTTATCACGCCTATAACGCAACTGCAACTATTGGAACGCTTGATATGCGCAACAATATTGTGATTAATAAATCAATAGCTACTGGAACAGGTGTTACTTGTGCATTTGAACGCGATATAGCTACCGACTTAAACAATTTGGCTACTACTTGTAATAACAATCTATTTTATGCAGGTACGCCAAGTGCTCATAATGCAATTTATTATGATGGCACCAATGTTTACCAAACCCTTGCTGATTATAAAACGGCAGTTGGTCCAACACGCGAAACGGCTTCGGTTACCGAAAACCCAACATTTGTAAACACAAACAGCGCTGATGCTAATTTCTTACATATCAATACTACTGTTCCAACGCTTATCGAAGGCAATGGTCAACCGATTGCTATGGTAACAGATGATTTTGATGGTGACGTGCGCAATGCTTCTACACCTGACATAGGTGCTGACGAAGGAAATTTTACCAAGGGAGTTTATACGGATATTGCACCAATCTCCGTTTCCGACAACGTTACAATTATGAGGAGCAACGAAAACCAAATCAAAGTTATTCTTACAGGTTCTGAAAATTACAAAGGCGATATCTGCGTTTACAATACTTTGGGACAAACCATGAGTTCTAAAACTATAAATGGCGCAGTTACTTTGCTCGATGGGAATCTGAAAAAAGGAATTTATGTGGTTACGGTTAACGTAAATGGTAAAAACATTAGCAAAAATGTTTATCTCAATTAATTGAGAATCAATATAAATAAATACTTTAAAGTAAATAATCGTATCTACTCAGCACCCTCTATTTTCCCAAATAAACTTACAAGTAGTTGGAATTTAGAAGAATGAGTTCTTTGCCACGAAGTGGCTAAATTTCAATAACCCCCGGTAAGCGGAGCGCAGCCGGGGGATAATGGAAACAAACAACCGTTCATTTGATTTTCAATTCGACTAGTCGAATTGAAAATCAAATGATTACAAAAGTTGAGGGGTACTGAATAGATACAAATAATCGCAAAAAAAATAAAAACAATTATTAATTATAACTCATCCAACATGAAAAGGTTTTTTATTAAAATTTGGAGAAGCCTAATTGCAATTTGCTTGACGCTTCTATTCACAACATCGACTTTTGCGGCTACCTCTAGCTCGTGTATGTACATCGTTAACCACGGAAATAATACCATTACCCAAGCAACACTTGCTGGTAGTTCAGTCGCAACCTTTAATTGCGGAGGTTTACTGAACGGTCCCTCAAGTATTGCACTTGATATAGTAAATGGGAAAATATATGTTACCAACGATGGTACTGGCATCGTTGTACGTGCAAACCTAGATGGTACAAGTGCCACAACTATTATTTCAACCGGTTTGAATATGCCCGGTGGTATTGCACTGGATTTGGTCAATAATAAGATTTATATTGCAAACTCCGGCAGCAATACAATCAGCCGCGCAAATCTTGATGGCACAGGATTAACCAGTTTAGGTACTTTGAATGGCACGCTTAATGGTCCTGCGAACATGACGCTTAATGTAGCTGCCAACAAAATGTATGTAACAAATTATAATTCAAATGGACCAAACGGCACTGTTAGCATGGCAAACCTAGATGGCACAGGCGGTGTTGCACTTACGTTGAGCGGTTTGCTTGGTGGTACAACAGATGTAAACCTTGATTTGACAAACAATAAAATGTACGTTATCAATGGTGGTTACGACAATCATATCATAAAAGCCAATCTGGATGGAACAGGGGCTGTTGATTTAGGAACTCTGAGCGGTTCACTTACCGGTCCAGCCGGAATAGCGTTAGATGTGCCAAACGGCAAAATGTATATTGTTGATGATAACGGTAATGACAAAGTTTACCAGACAAACCTGGATGGAACGGGTGTTGTCAATTTGGGGAATGTTGGTGGCACAATTAATAATCCATACGGCATCGTGCTCAACTTAAGTGTAGCACCAACAGTTAGCACACAAGCTGTAAGCAGCATTACTGCAACAACAGCTACCGGCAATGGTACTATAACAAGTTTAGGCGTACCTAATCCAACGGTTTCAGGAATTTGCTGGAATACATCAACATCTCCAACAACCTCCAATTTCAAAACTACCGATGGCTCAACCGGAGCTACCGGCGCATTTACCGGTTCTCTGACATCGTTGAGTGCAAATACCACCTATTATGTACGTGCTTATGCTACCAATACAGCAGGAACAAGTTATGGCAATGAAGTAACTTTCACATCAAGCATAAGTACAGGTTTAGATGTTGCCTCAGCAACTGCCTTATCGCTTTATCCAAACCCTGCCACCGATGGTTTCACTATCAATACAGGTGAAAAGATAACTACTGTTTCTATTTATAATTTAAGTGGAAGTTTGGTACTTTCTCAACAAATTACCGGCAAAAGCTATATCAACATTAGTTCCTTGCAGCAAGGAGTTTATGTGGTAAAGGCAGATGGAATAGTTGGGAAATTGGTAAAGAAATAGCCTGATAAATAAGCCCCGGCTGAAATAAATGTCAGTCGTGGCTTTTAATAAAAATTAGCAACTACAATTCAATGAAAACCATAGAAAAAAAACTATTCTTTATGAAAAATTTGAAATACTTAATTGTCTTCTTCCTTGCATTCTTTTTATCGGCAAACTCATTTGCGGTTGATCTTATCGTTGGTGGTACTCATGCTACTTATACAGACATGAATGGAACATATAAACCTTACGGTACAGTTAATGGATATAGTGCATGGAAACATGAAACCTTATCGTATTATATATGGTATTATCCCTATTTTAATACTTGGGTTATCGATAATAACACTACTTATGATGGAGTTACTGATTTTATATTTTTTAATGACCAAGATTGGAAAGGTGGAGCTTCCCCTACAGCAGTTGTTAATTGGTCCGATCAAGATAATAATAAACAAGACATAACTGTTTCAGAAGTCTCTTTGAATCCGGAAATTGATATAAGAGGGAATTCTACTTCAATCGTTTCGGGCGATGCAAGTCCATCATTTGCCGATTATACCAAATTTGGTTCTGCGCTTTCCTCAGGAGGTACAGCCACCAGAACCTTTACCATCCAGAACACAGGTGCAGCAGCACTAACACTTGGTACCATAAGTTTTACAGGTACAAATGCGGCAGAATTCTCAGTTACTTCATCGCCTACCAGCCCGGTGGCAGCAACAAGTGGTTCAACTACATTCACAGTTCGCTTTGCTCCTACCGGAACAGGGAGCCGAAATGCAACAATCTCAATAGGGAACAACGATTCCAACGAAAACCCCTATACTTTTGCCATCAATGGATATGGGTACAGCACTAAAACATTGGTAGTTTCAGGAATTACAACGCCTTCGGCAGCTAATGGAAATTATATCCATCAGGGTGTTTTGAACAATTTTGAATATTGGAAACATGCAACAGAGAACTATTATATCTATAATTATGCTGACGGTAGTGGTATTCGTAGCTGGACTATTGATAACAATCAAATTGGAACTGACGGCTCATTTTTTTACAAACCATTTTCAGAAGATGTAACCCCTACAGGGCTAACTTTTTCGGCACAAAACGGCACTGGATCACCTGTTATATCTGAAACTACCCCTGCACCTGAGATTAATCTGGTTGGAAACAATAGCCAGAGTATTACCTCCGGTGATAATACCCCTCAATTTTATGACGGCACTAATTTCGGAACACTTGATTATGCATCGGGGACTCGAACCCGAACTTTTACCATCCAAAATACCGGAACTGCTGCATTGACCATTTCGGGTACTACACCTTATGTAACGATAACAGGAACCAATGCCGCCGATTTCGCCGTAACTACGCCACCATCACCTTCGGTTGCTGCATCAGGTTCAACAACATTTGTAGTAACCTTCAATCCCTCATCTGTAGGAACGAAAACAGCTACAATTAATATTGGTAATAACGACAGCGATGAAGGAACTTATACTTTTTCCATCCAAGGCGATGGAATTACACCTAAAAATCTGGTAGTTTCTAATCTTACAACACCTTCGGAAGCAAACGGTACATATATCTATCAGGGAATTTTAAACGAATTTCAATACTGGAGGCACAGTTCGGGAAGCTATTATATATATAACAATATACCGGCTGGGTATAGTGGTCATTGGTATATCGATACCAATACCGATCCTGTAGCATACAATTTCAATTCAGATAATAATGGGGAAAATGCATCGCCGGTAACTGTTACAAGTTGGTCGGTATTGAGCGGTAATGTTGGTTCACCAATCATTATATATGCTGAGCCAGAAATAAATGTAACCGGAAATTCCGTGACAATTATGGATGGAGATGCTACTCCTTCGATATATGATTATAGCGATTTAGGATGGATAACCTCCGGCTCTATCACACGAACCTATACGATTCAAAATCTTGGAATAGAAACTTTAACGCTTACAGGAACAAGTCCGTATGTTATTAAAGGTGGAACCGATGCATCACAGTTTAGTATTACAACTCCACCTGCAGCAACGATTGCGGCAGGGGGCTCAACAACTTTTCAGGTAACATTTACTCCAACAGCATCCTTAGGGGTTCGAACAGCAACCCTATCCATTGCCAACACGGATACAGATGAGAATCCATATAACTTCTCTATTCAGGCAGGTCTGGGTATTTCACCCGTTGTAACTACACAGGCAGTAGGTAGTATAAGTTCAACAACTGCTACCGGCAATGGTAATGTGACAACGTTGGGAAGCCCGAATCCTACATCTCATGGTATTTGTTGGAATACTACAGGAACACCAACCACAGCTGATGGTAATATTGATAATGGTACGAAATCATCAACCGGAGTTTTTACAGCGGCTATGACTTCTCTGACTCCCAATACTACTTATTATGTAAGAGCATTTGTTACAAATAATGTTGGAACAACGTACGGTAGTGAGGTAACGTTTACAACAAGTCCGGTTGCTCCAACAGTAACTACGCAAGCTGTGTCAAGCATTACTGCTACAACAGCTACCGGCAATGGAAACATAGCAAGTTTGGGGGTTCCTAATCCAACTGCTTATGGTGTTTGCTGGAGCACCACCTCGGGAGCTGAAACAGCTACCGGCAACTACGTCAATAACGGATCAGCATCAGGCGCAGGTGCATTCACTGCTTCCATAACCGGATTAGCAGGCAATACTACCTATTATGTTAAAGCTTATGCCACAAACACAGCCGGAACAAGTTATGGTAGTGAGGTGATTTTTACCACTTTGCCAGTAGCTCCAACAGTAACAACACAAGCGGTTTCAAGTATTACTGCAACTACCGCTACTGGAAATGGTACTATAACAAGTTTAGGTGTTCCTAATCCAACCGCTTATGGCGTATGTTGGAATACTGGTGGAACGCCAACCACATCCGACAGCAAGGCGGACAATGGTACAGCTTCGGCAACTGGTGCTTTCACTGCTTCCATAATCGGACTAACTGCAAATACCACTTATCATGTAAGGGCTTATGCAACTAATACTGCCGGAACAAGTTATGGTACAGAAGTAACCTTTACCACAAGTGGCATTGCCCCAACAGTAACAACGCAAGCTGTTTCAAGCATTACTGCAACTACCGCTACTGGCAATGGTACTATAACAAGTTTAGGAGTTCCTAATCCAACCGCTTATGGCGTATGTTGGAATACGGGCGGAACGCCAACCACATCCGACAGCAAGGCAGATAACGGTGCTGCTTCGGCAACTGGTGCTTTCACTGCTTCCATAACCGGACTAAATGCAAATACAACATACCATGTACGTGCTTATGCAACTAATACTGCCGGAACAAGTTATGGTACAGAGGTAACATTTACCACAAGTGCCATTGCCCCAACAGTAACTACGCAAGCTGTTTCAAGCATTACTGCTACAACAGCTACCGGCAATGGAAACATAACAAGTTTGGGGGTTCCTAATCCAACTGCTTATGGTGTTTGTTGGAGTACCACTTCGGGAGCTGAAACAGCAACTGGAAACTACGTCAATAACGGATCAGCATCAGGCGCAGGTGCATTCACTGCTTCCATAACCGGATTAAATGCAAACACAACATACCATGTTCGTGCTTTTGCAACTAATACTGCAGGAACAAGTTATGGCAATGAAGTAAGCTTTACCACAAGCATAAGTACAGGTTTAGATGTTGCTTCAACAAATGCCTTATCGCTTTATCCAAATCCTGCTACCGATGGTTTCACTATCCAAGCCGGAGAAAAAGCAACCACGGTTTCAATTTATAATTTAAGTGGAAGTTTGGTTCTTTCCCAGCAAATTATTGGGAAAAGCTATATCAACATTAGTTCCTTACAACAAGGAATTTATGTGGTAAAGGTAGACGGACTGGTAGGAAAATTGGTAAAGAAATAGATTTAACACATTCTATTAGAATAGTTTATTCAACAAAATCCCCTGACAAATGTATTTGTCAGGGGATTTTCTATAAAAACGAATATCTCTTTACTTTGCATATTGATTTTTCTAAGTTTTACAAAATAGATACAAGAATAAAAATCGCCTGACAAAAAAATCTTGTCAGGCGATTGTCATTTAAAAACCTATCTGAGAAAACTGATATTAATAAAGAAAATAAATGTAATGTCCTAAAATTTCAAATATGATTGCCCCATATTAAAATAGGTAAAGGCAATATGAGTATCGGAATGAACTCATCGTTGGTTAATGGCTATTTAGCACAATTATTTTATCTAATAAATAGAGGAGGTACAAAAGACCTCCTCTACGAATTTTTGAAAGAAGCAAGTTCTATTGTTTTATCAATCGCACTACTTAGTCCTTATTTTCAGATATTTAATATTTAATCAGTCATGCTTGCATGACTAAAATCCGGTTTAAAATTAGTAGGATTATTATCCGTTCCATCCGTCTAATCCATAAAATCCGCGTTCTATTCTTTTTCTATAATACGACATTCTATTCTGAATGTTACTTAGTAGAGGTATTCTTTTTTTTTATGAAAATGGTATCACTGTTCTATCTTAAGGTTTTAAATTTTCAAATAGGTGAATTTAATAACCCTTAGATAACTGTTGATATGCATATCTAATGACAAATCAGCTCATTCAGACCTTCAATTTGCCCCAAATACATGCTTTAAAAGCTTGTCCATGTGATTTATTTTTGGCACTACATAACTTTCATATAATCAAATAGATATGCCTACTGAAATTGAACCTTGTCCATATAAAAAATACTACATTTTTAATTAAAATGTCATGATAATTCTTTTTATTTGTAGTGTTTATTTCAGGCGGGAAATTAAAATATGAATTGGGAATAATACCAAAACTCTAAACACGAAAGCAAAATCTTTAAGCACGAAAGCTAGATCTTTAAACACGGAGGAAAAATCTTTAAGCACAGAAGTTTCAGGATAAGAAATCTAAGTTTCGGATTTAAGCACGAAGCATAAAAGCCAAAAAACACATAGAAAATTTACCCGGATAATGTTTTGAGTTTAAGTACGAAAGAAAAATCTTTAAACACAGAAGTTTCAGGATAAGAAATTATTCATTGATGCCGAAGTACGAAAGATAGATTTTTATGCACGAATGGAAAATCTTTAAACACGAAAGAAAAATCTTTAAGCACGTAAGAACTTTGTGAAACTACATATTCTTAGTGTCTTAGTGGTAAATGATTTGTTTTCAAGTGTATAGTTGCTTGATTGATATAATTAATTGACGTATTACCACATTTTATTATTGGCACATTACCAATACATGCAAATTTTGCTTTTACATAAACTTGAATTATAATTATTAACGCTTAAATTTAATGCTTATGTCTGATTACATGCCAAGAACAGATGCAGGTTTTAATACCTGGCAAAACGAAGTGGCTACAGAAGCCGAAACCAACGCAACGTCTTGGGGAATACCCGCTGATGTAATTACTGACCTGGAAGGGTATAAATCTACGTGGGACACAGCCTATGCGAAGGCCGAAAACAAACAAAATCGGACTAGTGCCAATGTTACTGCTAAAAATGATGCATTAACTTCGTATCAAAAATTTCTTCGACTGTTTGTAACGCAATGGTTGTCGGTAAATCCTAAAGTATCGGATGCCGATCGTACGCGTATGGGGCTTACTATCCATACTAATTCACGTACTTCGATACCTGCTCCCGAAACGTCACCAATTGGAACCGTTGATTTTTCAATTCGACTGCAACATACACTTACTTTTTACGATCAGGTCTCAGCACACAGCAATGCTAAACCCGAAGGCGTTAGTGGTTGCGAAATCTATACAAAAGTGGATGGAGAAGCACCAACCAGCGTTGATGAGATGAAATTTCTGGGAACATGCTCTGCATCTCCTTTTATAGTAAAATACGATGCTACTAAAACCGGAAAAATAGCTTATTACTGGCTACGCTGGGTAAACCGCAAAGGTGAACCAGGACCATGGAGTACGGTGGTGAGTGGGATGATAGTGGGGTAGATAGTGATGTAGTGATTCTAATCTTGTAGTGAGGACTTTGCTCGAAGCAAGTCCTTGCTGCATACCCTGTTGATCACCGAACACTCGTAGTCACAAATCCGTGCCAGTCGGGGTAGGATGGCTTATAGAGTTAGAACGAGACACTCCTCCGTGAGATTAAGTCTCAATCTAATGCCACACTGATACTCTGAAGTCTAAAAAAGAACATTAATCTATCAAATGACAAAAAGAACGCTAACCCGAAACACGATAAATAATAGTTTACTGTAGGGTAGGGGAATACCGCTGATTTGTGGTTCTTACCTAAAAAATCCCCCGACTAATTTTACTTAGTCGGGGGATTCTCATTCGAACTAATACCTATAATCTGAGAAAACTAATATTTATAAATCTAAATAAAAGAGGCTGATTGTGTCCGTGTTACAGGAACAATCAGCCTCATGAAACTATTATCAACTAATAACTCAATTTTGACCTAATCATTTTTGAGTTTATAGAGCATCCCGTTTTTACCAATAGGTGAAAATCAGTTAATTTATCAATTCCAATTATCAATTACTTGTTTATCCAACAACGGATTAGCATCTCTTTCTATCTGCGGAATTGGCAGCAAGACATGTTTATCCTGAACAGGCTGTATTCCCCATGCAGCTTGTTTTTCAGCATTTATCGTTTGCTTCAAAGTACCCCAGCGTACCAAATCAAAGAACCTTAGTTGTTCTCCAGCGAGTTCAATTTGTCGCTCGTGGCGAAGAATAGTAGTTGCATTGGATTGATTTCCTAAAGTCGTATACTGAAATGCACCGGAACGCGCACGTACTTGATTAATCAAAGGTAAAGCATCGCTTACTTGATTGTTTTCAATATAACACTCTGCCAACATTAAGAGCACATCTGCATAGCGTATAAGTTGAGTGTTGATGTAACTGTCCGGATTCCCGTAACTATAGCGAGTTTCATACATTTCGTACTTTCTCCACGAAGGCACATCTCTTTTTACAGTATCAGGTTTATTGTCTTTTATTCTAATTTCAAAGTAATATGACGTTGTTTCATTAAAATAAGCTGTATCTCCCTTTTGAGCTGGATTTGAGTAATATGTCAATTTAGCACGCGGATCGACATAATCATTGTTGCTTTCATCTTTATACTTATAGGCATTGACTAACGCTGTTGAAACTAAAACATTCCACCAGTCGTTGAAGCCATACTCCTCTGCGCGACCTGTGTGGGTTGTTACCCCACCCCATTGTTCTTGACCGCCAAACATTGCATAGGCATTTGCTACGCCCCATCCCTGCCATGCGCCATGCATAACGGCAAATAGAGTTTCTTTCGTTTTCGTATCGCGAAGGAAAATATCATCTAAAGAAGGAGCCAAATCATACTGATAAGGAGCTTTAGTCAAGGATAAAAACTGAGCTTGAGCTTCGGTGTATTTCTTTTGGTAGAGGTATGCTTTGCCGAGTAAAGCAACAGCCGCTCCCTTTGAAGCACGACCATAATCAGCTGCACTATAAGCATCAGCTAAAGGTAATTTGGTGATAGCGTCTTTAAGATTAGCTTCAATATCAGTCCAAATTTCTGCTTTTGGTGTTCTTCCTTGTTGGAAAACGGAATGATCTGCTAACGTTTTCTTTAAAGGGACATCTCCGTAGCAGGTTACTAACCAAAAATTAGCCAACGATTTAACAAATTCTGCTTCGCCTGTAATCCGCACTTTTAATGCACTGTCAGCAACTGCAGTAGTTCCACTCAGTTGCCATTTACTTAATACATCTAAAGTGAAATTAGCACGAAGAACCATTTTATAACAAGAGTTAAAAAAGTATGTTGCTTCCACAGTCGTTGGACTATATGTATAATTTTGAAATGTAAGAAGACCACCTGCTAACGGGGTATTTTTATCTGCATCGTTACCAAGTAGGTCGAAAATATAATACCCCTCACGTTCGAACATCCCTTGAAAAAGCAATGGTGCATACATTGCAGTGGATGCTTCGGTTATAGTTGTGGCATCTTTAAAATATGTACTGCCATCGTAGCTGCTTTCATTTTTCACATTAAGAACATCTTCACTGCAAGATGCCAATGCAAAAATTGCCAGAAATATAATTATTATTTTGTTTTTCATAACATATTAATTTAGAAGTTTAATTGTAAGCCTATCCGATAAATTTTAGGGTTGGGATGTTGAAGGTTATCATTACCGCGCGAGAAAACATAACCTTTATCTGAATTATCTGACGCACTAACCTCAGGATCGTAGCCGGAATATTTGGTGAGAGTAAGGACGTTCTGAAGTGCAATATAAGCCCTAAATTTACCATGTTTAAATACTGACGAAGGCAACGTGTACCCCAATGCAATGTTTTTAACGCGTAAATAATCTCCTTTTTCTACCCACCAGTCAGAGAACATTGTATTATTGCCCGCATCTTGTCCTGCAGCAGGCAATGTGCTTATATCGCCCGGTTTTTCCCAACGGTTTAATACAGAAGAAAAGCTATTAAATGGCCTTGCCATGCCTTCAAAAGTAGTGCGAGTAGAATTTATCAAATCAACCCCTGCCAAACCTTGTAACATCACCTGAATATCGAATCCTTTGTATTCGCCATTTAAAGTTATTCCATATTGCCACTTCGGAGATGGGTTTCCAATATAAGTACGGTCTTTATCATCAATATGACCATCACCATTGGTATCTTGCCATATCCTGTCGCCTGGTTTTAACCCGCTTTGATATTCTGTAAATCCTTTAGATACAGCAATTGCGTCTAGCTTATTTACATCTGCCTGATCAATAGCTACATGGTCAACTTTATAACCATAATAGGATGCCAATGGATGCCCAATATCTGTAAGTGAGTTCCCCCAAGGAATTGGAATATTTCCAACGGTTCCGAGCGCATAAACATTGTTTGTTGCATAAGTTGCATTTACTGTAACATCCCATTTAAACTCATTCACCTTCCCATTAACTGTTACACCTAACTCAGCGCCTGTGTTTTTCATACTTGCTCCATTAACCCACATACTAGGAGCCGTCCCAGGGTTTCCAAGACCTGTTGATGTTGGTAAAGTAGTCTGAACTAGCAAATCTTTGTTATCACGATTAAAATAATCAAAAACAATTCTTACATTCTTCATTAAATTTAAGTCAAACCCTAAATCAAATTGGTTTGTTTCCTCCCATTTCAGGTTAGGATTTGCAAGACTGTTAATTGTTGCACCATTCACATAAGTGCCGTCAATATCTCCCATTGAATATACAAGATTATTGCTAGTGCCTTTCCAAACCGTTGGACCGGTCAAGAACATATCTATATTGTCATTCCCAGTTTTTCCATAACTAAGTCTCAATTTCAAATCATCAATAGCCGAAATGGATTTCATAAAATTCTCTTTCGAAATATTCCAGGCTGCTCCCAAACCATAAAAATTACCCCATCGGTTGTTTGCTCCAAATACGCTGGAAGCATCACGCCTGAACGTTGCGTTAAAAATATATTTATTATCATAGGTATATCCTACTCTACCAAAATACGACAATTTTGATGCACGACCATTTACAGATGTACCCGTAATAGATTTGGTATTTGCTAACTCAATATTTTGTATAGCATCGTTTGTAAAATCAGAACCAGCAAGTGATACAGAACTATTATAATCACTAGGTTTGTAAGTATTTCCAGCTGTCAGGCTGATGTTATGGATGTCAAAATCTTTGTTGTAAGTGAAGAAGTTCTCTAATATATACTTATATTCATAACTGTAACTCTCAGTCATATCTGCTGTAGACTTCGTGTAATTCCCCGCTTGTACCGGATAATTAAAGGTTTGACTATGTGAATTTCCTGCTTGTATACGAGTCTGGGATTTAAAACTAAATCCATCCAAAATATTCACTTCAGCATTTAAATCCATTTCAGCATGTAATCCCCTATCGGTTTTTGGAGAAAGATAAACCGAAGCAAACGGATTGTTAGCATCATTCAGATCAACAATCTTATCAGCACGGGCATAGCCTCCCAAAACAGCAGAATTATAAATAGCCAAATAAGGAGGCATATTGAGAGCATCGTAAAAGCTGGCAGTATTTCCATCTGTCTCAGTGCTCATAATACGAATGCTTTGCCCAAGTTTAAGTCGACCCTTTAATAAATCCTCCGAAAGTTTAGTTGCGAAATTAATTCGTTTAAACTCCGACGCAATTAGGATGGATTTTTGATCGACATATCCTACAGAAAAAGAATATTTAACAGATTCATTCCCACCACTCAACCGTAAACTATGCTCAGTGATAGGTGCTGTTCTGAATACAGCATCTTGCCAATCCGTCCTAGTAACCCTTGCATCAGCACTTTTAAGGTAAGAAGAGAGAGGACTTTTATTATTATTTTGAATATCTGTCACCAAATCAACATACTGAGACGCATTTAACATGTTCATTTTTTTTGCTACAGTAGAAATACCATAGGATCCTTCATAGTTGACGGTTAAGGCACCTTTATCCCCATTTTTTGTTGTAATAATCACCACACCATTGGCGGCCGAAGTACCATAAATCGCTGCTGTCGCAGCATCTTTGAGTACAGTAATACTCTGGATGTCATGTGTAGAAATCGTATTTATATCGCCTCCGGCAATACCATCAATTACATATAAGGGAGATGAACTTGAAAATGATCCTACTCCACGAACGATTAATTTGGCATCGGAGCCAGGATCTCCATTGTTACTTGTTACTTGTACCCCAGCTATTTTTCCTTGTAAAGATTGAAGAGGATTAGTGGTAGTTACATTTGTTAAGTCTTTTGAATTAACTACTGCCACAGAGGATGCCAAATTTTTTCTCTGCGTTGAGCTATACCCTACAACTACTACTTCATCTAAACCTTTGGTATCTTCGCTTAACTTGATTGTCAAGTTAGAACTCGCTACTTTTACTGTTTGTGTTGTGTAACCAATGTACGAAACAGCAAGTGTTTCACCGGTTTTTGCTTGAAGCGTAAACGTTCCGTTCACATCTGTAACGGTTCCAATTTTAGAGCCTTTTACCACAATGCTAACACCAATAAGTGGTTCGCCATCCTTATCGGATAAAACCTTACCCGAAATTTTCCCATCGGAATTCTGCGCAGAAGCTAGTCCAAAAGAACATAGCATTACCGCAAGGATTGCATACTTGTTCAATAGGTTTTTTGCTACCCTTCGAACACCTTTACTCACGTGATTTTCATTCATAATTTCATTAAATTTAAAGTTAGTAATTCAATTGATTCTCTTCGTATTATATTTATAAAGATATGGTAAGTTTATTTCCTATATAATGAACTGACTTGGCATTTTTAGCATCTTCATCAATGCCAACCGGATTTTTAGATTCTACCAGGATGATGTTAAAATTACGTTCTTTAATCATTCCATTGAATTTACCTTTTCTATTATAGATACTCAGTGTTTTTAATTTGTCGTTGTAAGTAAATTCTATGGTAGAATAAGCCCCTTTTTCGTAGTTATAATTTACATTCTCGTCTTCGTAGAGACTGAAAGTTCCATTTTTACCTGCATATACATAAATTGTCAAATCAGTTTGAGTTTGTTTCGTATTCTGAACAATTTTACCCATTGGTAGGATACTTCCTGCAGCTACGTAAATAGGCATTTGATTATAAGGAGCTTCAACAATTTGTTTTTCGCCTCCGGAAATGAATTTTCCATCGTAAAGATTATACCAACCGGCACTTTCGGGGAAATATACCTCACGCTCACGAGCCTTGTATTTATAAACCGGACAAACCAGCAGATTTGAACCAAACATATATTGGTCACTAATATTAAGAGCTTTAGCATCTTTTCCAAAATCCATAACCAATGGACGCATAATAGTGTAGTCGTCGAAGTAACATTTTCCGGCTAGGGAATAAATATAAGGCATCAAACGGTAACGCAACTGTGTGTAATACAGCATGGCCTTGTAGGCAGGATGAGTTTCGGGAGCAATGTTCCAAAGTTCGCGGTAAGGCGGCTGCCCATGAGAGCGGAAAAGTGGTACAAATGCACCAAACTGATTCCAGCGTACATTGAGTTCGCGCCATTCATTCAGGTCTTCCGAACCTTCAGTGGCTTTTTCGTACCGTTTTTCAACGCAGAATCCACCGTCGTCCATAGTCCAATAAGGATTCCCAGAAATGGCAAAGTTCAATCCGGCAGAGATTTGTGCTTTCATATCTTCCCAACGAGTGCCAATATCGCCACTCCAAATGGCAGCGGCATATTTCTGCGAACCGGCAAAACCTGAGCGGGTAAGTAAGAATACACGGTCGTTTGGATTTGTTCCACGCTGACCTTCGTAAATACCTTTGGCATTCATCAATCCGTAAGCATTAAAAAACTCGGTAGAAGAACCGCTGGCGGTTGGGTTCATCAGCTTCTTGCGATATGCCATGTTGGCATTGGAGTTGATGTCCGGTTCCGAAGCATCCATCCACCATGCATCAAAATGTTTGCTGTAAAGCTTTTCATTCATTTGCTTCCAAAATAATTCGCGGGCTCCCTTGCTGTAGGCATCGTAAAATGAACTGATATAACCAGATCCAATCCAGTCGCGGAGACTGTCTTTAACTGCTTGTGGATACATCCAATTTTTATCGTTAAATTCCTTATAATTTTTTGTGGTGATATAAAATTTTGGCCAAACGGAAATCATAATGCGTGCAGCAGAGTCGTGAACCTCTTTCACCATGGCTTCCGGGTTTGTAAAACGGTTGGAATCAAATTCGTGGCTTCCCCAAGCATCCTGATTCCAGTATGACCAGTCTTGTACAATATTATCAATTGGGATTTGACGGCGACGGAATTCACGCAAGGTGTTTAGCAATTCATCCTGCGTTTTGTAACGTTCCCTACTTTGCCAGAAACCCATAGCCCATTTTGGCATTACCTGCGCTTTGCCTGTCACAGTGCGATAACCGCTAATAACCTGATCGGCATTGTTACCACGAATAAAATAATAATTAAGTTGTTTTCCCATTTCAGACCAGAAAGAAAGGCGAGCTTGTTCTGCAGCTGGAACCGGGCTTAATGCTTTTAAACTAATGTAAGAAACGCCACCATCGGGCAACCATTCCACACGGAGTTTATGCTTTTCTCCAGATTTCAGATTGACCGTAAATTTATAACTGTTTGGATTCCATGCAGTACGCCAACGTTCGGCAACCACTTCTTTGTTGTCAATAAATACTTTGGTGTAGCCTGCATAATAGAGTATAAAGTGGAAAAGTCCACTTTGCGTGGGTTCAATTTGCCCTTCCCAGCAAATGGCGGCATTATTGAATGGAAAATCTTTCGGAAAATTGGTAACCGTTTCCAGGTTTTCGTAGTCTATTGTTTTCTCGGTTCGTTCAACAAAAACATTCTTTGGATCTTTGTTTACCATATAAGTAGCAGTCAATCCACCTTCAGCACCATTTTTGTCAAATAATTTGAACTGATTCAGATTAGCATATTCGCGTGGGTCGCCAAAACGGGTGAGAGAATAATTGTCCCACAAAACTCCATAGTTTTTATTGGAGACAATAAATGGAATGGAAACTTTGGTATTGTATTGGTACAATACCTCATTTTTTCCTTTGTAATTAAACTCGTCGGACTGATGCTGACCTAAGCCGTAAAAAGCCTCATCGGCAGGCGATTCGAAAACTTGACGGAAGGTGTATCCTTTACAACCATCAACTTCAATCGGCTTGAAAGTTTTTCCTCCACCCTTTTTTTCCTGCAAGATAATTTTACCATTCAAGTCGGTAAACTGAATTTCTCCCGTTTTGAGTGAAACTAATGCCACAGTGGTACCTGTCTTCAACGAAACAATGTCGCCTTTCTGAGTGGCATCCCAACCGTCTTTTTTTGTTTCGGTATAAGCCGCAATTAAACTTTGTTCGTCGGAAAGAGAATTGGAAGGTGAAGCTGTAACGTGAATAATATCATTGTTGACAACTTGTAAACGGATGGTTCTTGCAACTTCGGCTGAAGTCGGTTTGAGTGAAATAATTATTCCATCCGGATTTTTCTGGAAAGCAGATTGGCTGCATCCTACCGCCGACGCAACCACACATAACAACACAACTAATTTATACCTGATCATGAGCTTTACAATAGTATATAATTTTCAATAATGAATTTCGACATTTAAGGTTTGACAAATATACCAACTACATTTATGACAGATGTGGAGCAATGTTCTTATGTGAGGTTATATTTGATAACCTATGGGGGCTAAATGTTTTCTGCATAGGGGTTGTTTGATAACCTAGCGGATAATCAACAGAAATGATGGGATATTTTTATACATTTGTAGTATTAAATTAACTGTAAATTAACTTTATGAGGAAACACTTGATTGCCTTCGCACTTTGCCTATCCATTGGCGTGCAGGCAGAGATATATAATTTTGCCCGACTAGATAATACACATGGATTATCCAATAATCAGGTGGAGTGCATATTCAAAGATAGCCGGGGTTTCATTTGGTTTGGTACAAATCTGGGGCTAAATCGTTATGATGGCTACAAGATGAAAGTATATAAGTCGATAAAAAATGACACAACCAGCTTACTTAGCAATGCTAATTCTAAAATACAGGAAGATGTAACTGGTAATTTATGGATTACAAGTGCTGCGGCTTATGTAGTTTATAATATCCACACCGAAAAATTTATACGCTCACTATCAACCCTCCTTGCACCTTTGGGTGTTCGTTTTACTCCGGCAATAGTGGAAATTGATGTTCAAAAAAATTATTATTTTTATCGCGCTGGAGATGGCGTTTACAAATACGATGTAATCCAACAAAAGCTTTTCCATTATAAACAATCGTCAAATCTGAATACTTTGAGTGTGGGAACGATTGTTAGTATCAAAGCAGAGTCAGGCTTTTTCTGGGTGCTTTTTCAGTCGGGTTTATTGGAACGCTTCAATGAAAAGAGTAATACAATTGATTTTCGAAATGACTATTTAACAAGGTTTTATTCCGATTCTTTTTTTAAAAAATCGCTCTATGTCGATTCCAATGGTTGCCCTTGGATTTATCCCGGTATTGATGATAAAGGTGCTTTGTATTATAATATGACTACGACAAGTTGGGAGTATTTTGGAAATGATAAAAAAGATTTTCGCAACCTTTCCGATAAATTCATTACATCAAACTTTGTCCGAGATATTAAGGAAGATAACAAAAGGAGAATTTGGATTGCTACCGATCATGGTGGAGTTAATATATATGACAAAGTAACTAATGAAATTACCGTTTTACGTAACGATCCACAGAATCCGAATTCATTGAGTCAGAATTCGGCTATCAGCCTTTTTTACGATAATACCGGTATTATGTGGGTTGGAACATACAAAAATGGGGTTTCGTATTACCATCCGGGCATGTTTAAGTTCGATAAATCGCCTTTGTTCTTTTATCACAATGCAGATTTGGAAAATAAGGATTGTAATGTTCTTCATGAGGATAGAAAAGGGAATTTGTGGATTGGAACAAATGGCAGCGGTCTATTGAAACTTAACAAAACTACTGGAGTATTCCAACTATATCGAAATCAGAAGAATAACCCTTCTAGCATTTCATCCGATATCATTATTTCATCCCTCGAAGATAGAGGTGGTACGATGTGGTTTGGTACATACTTGGGTGGACTCAATCAAATGCAAGGTGAACGGTTTACACGCTATTTTCCTGATATAAATAATCCGAATTCACTATCCAATAAAAGTGTGTATGGACTGGTGGAAGACCGCATGCAAAATATATGGATTGCAACGTTAGGTGGTGGAATCGATAAGCTTGACGCAACCAGAAAGTATTTTCAGCGACATAATTTAAACAATATGCCGGGTTTGCTTGACAATGTTATCCTTTCTCTTTATTCTAAGGATTCCAGCGTGGTTTATTTGAGCACGCCGTCCGGCATCAATGTGCTGAACACTGCAACAAATACTATAATGCCGCTTTTCAGAGACCAAAACCAGATGAATAAATTATCCGATTTGATTATTTACAATACATTGGTCGATTGCCGGAATCAGCTTTGGATTGCTACTAATAATGGCATAAATGTGTATAACCCCAAACAAAACACTATCAGTTATATCAATGTCAGCAATGGTTTGCCTACTGATCAGGTGGTTTCGCTGGTGGAAGATAATAGTGGTAATATCTGGGCTGGAACGCGTAACGGACTCGCATGTATTTATTGCAAAACAAACCCGAAAACACACAAATACGAATATAACGTAGTGTCATTTGACGAAAACGATGGTTTGCTCAGTTCGATTCTCAATCAGAATGCTGTTTTTAAAAACAAGCAGGGCAAAATCTATATTGGTTGCACTAAAGGTTATACGGTTTTTGATCCTCAAACCATTCATTTCAATAAAATTGTGCCTGAACCTCATTTTACGGAAATTCTGATAGGTAACGATGTGTTGCAACCGGGTATTGAGCACAAAAACCATCTGATTCTGGATGAATCTATCACGCACAAAAACCGAATTGAACTAAATTACGACGATAAAAGCTTTACTATTAATTTCTCGTCGATGAGTTATATCCATCCCGAAAAAAACCGTTATCGGTATAAGTTGAAGGGCTTCGATGAGGACTGGCTGGAGACTAAAAATGGCATTGGTTCGGCCACTTATTCCAACCTAAATCAGGGAACCTATCAATTCATTGTTTATGCCAGTAATAATGACAATGTGTGGAGCACAAAACCATTGATACTGAAAGTGGTTATTCTACCACCATTCTGGCTTACATGGTGGGCGTTCACCATTTATTTTCTGTTGGTAATGTCGCTACTTTGGTATATTGTAAACTTTAATTTACGGAAACAACAATGCGAATTTGAGAATGCCCAGCGTGTGCGTGAAGCCAAGCAATTGCACGAAATGGACGAGATGAAATTCCGTTTCTTTACCAATATCAGTCATGAATTCCGCACACCGCTGACGCTTATTATTAGTCCCGTAGAAAAACTTTTGCGAGAGGCAAAAACAGACGATGAAAAATCATTGCTTTCTATTATTCATCGAAATGCAAACGGACTATTGGAGTTAGTGAATCAGTTACTCGATTTTCGTAAACTTGATGTACAAAAAGATACATTAAACCTTTCGGTAGGTGATGTGGTGGCTTTTATCAAAGATATTTGCTATTCGTTTACCGAATTGGCCAATCGCAAATCGATAAATTTTTCTTTTTCAACTTCGGTATTGGAACTTAGCATGGATTTTGACACAGAAAAGATGCGGAAAGTTGTCTTAAATTTACTCTCAAATGCCTTTAAATTTACTCCTAATGGAGGAAAAATAGATGTAACTCTATCGTTGGTACAGCAGCTTAATGAAGATAGGCAATCACTAAAAATTTCTATTTCCGATTCTGGCATAGGTATTCCTGCAAAAGACTTGGAACGAATTTTTGAACGATTTTACCGTGTTGAAATAGCCGAAAATGGCAACCAGACAGGGACAGGAGTCGGACTTCACATTGTTAGTGAGTATGTGAAACTTCATAATGGGGATATTGGGGTAAAAAGCCAACCCGGCGAAGGTTCCACTTTTACGTTTTTGATACCGGCTAAACAGCATATTCATGAAGAAATTATTTCGCAAAATGTTGTTGAAGCAGAAATACCAGAAGAACTTACTCATGAAGAAGAGATTGTAGTTGAAGATCAACGCAGGAAATTACCACTTATGCTTGTTGTTGATGACAACGAGGATTTCCGCAATTTTATTTCCGCTATGTTCATTGACAATTACCGTATTTTGAAAGCGGAAGATGGCGAAATTGCCCTAAAGATAATTCTTGACAAAATGCCCGATTTGATTATCTGTGATGTGATGATGCCTAATCTGGATGGTTTTGAACTCTGTCGCAGGGTGAAACAAGATATTCGCGTTTCGCATATTCCTATTATTCTACTTACGGCTAAAGCTGGTGAGGAAAACAAGTACAAAGGTTTAGAAGCTGGTGCCGAAGACTATATTGCCAAACCATTCAATATGGAAATGCTGACGCTGAAAGTATCTCGCATCATTGAACGGCAGAGGAAATCCCGCGAGCAGTTTAAGCATAAAGTAGACATTACCACTACCGATGTTGAAATCACTTCCATGGACGAAAAGTTTGTGAAGAAGGCCGTGGCCTTGGTCGAAGAACATCTCTCAAGCAGCGAGTTTTTGGTGGAAGACCTTTGTCGCGAAATGGGCATGAGTCGCGTGTATTTCTATAAAAAGATTCATTCGCTCACTGATAAAACACCTTCGGAATTTATTCGTTTTATTCGCCTGAAACGTGCAGCCGATTTATTGGAAAAAAGCCAGCTTTTTGTCAACGAAGTAGCCTTTCAGGTTGGATTCAACGACCCTAAATACTTCCGCAAATACTTCAAGGACGAATACGGCGTTAGCCCTAACGAATACAAGAAAAAGTTTGAGCAGTAATTTTGCTAAAATGACGGATTTGAGTTTCCTGAAGCGACAAAAAGAACCATAATAATTCATTTTGGTGGTGAAAAGTTTTTTATGTTGCATAATATTATTATTACCATGAAACTCTGCAATAATATTCTTTACTTTGTCAGGTTATAATCTTGGAATCTAATTATTTTGAATGTATGAATATTTTTCGCTTAATAAAAGCAACACTCCTTATCCTGATTGGAATCAGCTTCACTTCGGTAAATGCACAAATTCACTGGGAGTCAATGGTTCTTGAATCCGATACGTGGAAATACCTTCCTGCCGTATCAGAACCCGCATCAAACTGGTATCAACCGGATTTTTCGGACACGTCGTGGAAATCAGGTGCAGGCGGTTTGGGTTATGCCGATAGCGATGATGCTACCACAGTTACGGCCTGCAACTCGCTGTATATTCGAACACAAGTCACTTTGCCCGATGTGAGCATTGTCAAGGATTTATTGCTTGATATTGATTACGATGATGCCTTTATTCTATATATCAATGGAGTAGAATGCGCTAGATCTTCAAATATAGTTGGATCTTTTCCCGCATTTAATGCAACACAGACAAACGATCATGAAGCTAAAATGTATTCGGGTGGAAGTCCTGAGCGATTTCAGCTTAAACCGTCTATGTTGGTTAAAGGAACAAATGTTTTCGCCCTGCAGATTTTAAATCAGAGTATCAGCTCCAGCGATTTGTCAGCCAGAGTATTTGTACACGCTAAAATCAATTACGCCTCCAAATTGTATCATTCTACACCTTCGTGGTTTGTTCCGCCCGTGGTAAGTGATTCTAACCTGCCTATCATTTTTATTTCGACGAATAAACAAACGATTATTGCGAATACCAAGATTATGGCAGATATGAAAGTGCTTAACAGTGCCATCGGAATGAATTATGCCACAGATAGCATTTTTGAATACAACAACAAAGTGGGAATAGAAATCCGCGGAAATTCCTCTGCAACCTTTCCTAAAAAGAGCTATACGGTGGAAACCCGCAATCCTGACTCCACCAACCTTAATGTAAGTTTGCTGGGGCTGCCTAAAGAGAACGACTGGGTGTTTCACGGTCCGTATCCCGACAAATCGCTTATGCGCAACGCACTGGCATATCATTTAGGCAATATGACCGGAAAATGGTCGCCCCGGACACATTTCTTTGAACTGTATGTCGATGGCGCTTATACCGGTGTATATACGTTGGTTGAAAAAATCAAGAATGATAAGAACCGACAGAATCTGGCAACCCTGAATCCGATTGATACAATAGGGGATGAACTTACCGGAGGATATATTCTGAAACTCGACCGCCCCGAGGCAACTGATGTGGATGGGGAAAATTATTGGATTTCGCCTTACAGGGCTGCAACAACGCTTCAACAGAAAGAGTATTTTCTGTATGTCGACCCCGATGGTTCAAACATTGTTCAAAAGCAACGCGATTACATCCAAAAATACATCACCACTTTTGAAAATGCCATGTACAGCAATAGCTATAAAGATCGTTCTGCGGGATATTATCCGTACGTCGATTTGCAATCTTTTGCCGACTACTATATTATAACCGAACTTTCAAGGAACCTAGATGGATATAGGATTAGTACATTTATTCATAAAGACAAAGACAGTAAGGGTGGTAAACTAACCATGGGTCCATTCTGGGATTATGATATCTGTTTTGGTAATGCCAATTTCTTCTCGGCAGGGATTACAACGGGCTGGGTAATTGATGGAATGGGTAGCGGGGATGATTATGCCATGCCTTTCTGGTGGCAAAAATTCAGGCTCGATCCATATTTCAATTCTGTTTTGAAACAGCGTTGGAATACCTTGAAAACGAAATGCATCAATACGACTTACCTGAATCACTTTATCGATTCTTGTGCTTACGATCTGCGCGATGCTCAGGTACGTAACTTCACCAAATGGAATATCTTAAGTACTTATATCTGGCCGAATAACTATGTGGGAGGTTCTTATGCCAATGAAATAACGTATCTGAAAAACTGGTTAAGAGACAGAACACTGTGGATGGATAGCCAGATTCAAGCTATAACTGATATTACTCACGTGCAGGGAACTAAAGATCTGGTAATGGATTTGGTTACTTATCCCAATCCTTTTACCGACAAGGTGAATTTTAAATTTTATTTAGCTCAGGGAGGTCAGTTTGAAATAATCATCAAAGATATCCTTGGTCGGCAGGTTTTCCATTATAGCGAAATGGCAAGCCCCGGAATAAATACGATTCCAATTGATATTGATAAATATAATCCTTCGAATGTATATGTTTATCAGGTTTTTGTAGATGGGAAGTATCGAATGACAGGTAAACTTGTCAGACAATAGTTCTTTGCATTTACTTGTTTGTTATATAAAAACTTCCGGACATTCAGTTGAAATAAACTTTGAATATTCGGAAGTTTGTTTTTTTTAATATCAACCTCATTTAATAAACATTTTAAACGGATTGCTGACGTAAAAATCTTCTGTTTTAGCATTGTTTATTCATTTGAAGGTAATTACGAAAAACAAGCTCTAGTTCATAACCTTGGTTGTTTGAATTCCCGAATTCGTTTTTACTTTTACAATAAAATAGGTTCGTTTCCAGGTAATTTATAAGTGAATTCCTGATTTTGAATGTTGTTGTTTTGATATACTAGACGTCCCAATATCGAATAAACAGAAATTGAGTGAATGGATTCCGAAGAGTTGACGATTAGTTTACTATTGGAGCAAAATATCTCAGCTTTATTTACTTGCGGATTAATAATTTGCCAAAAAGAGAAAGGTATTTTTTTTCATGTATTATTTGATGTTTATTCGTTTATTATCCAAGGTTGTGAATGAAAATCAAAAGTAGATGTTCTGTAATGAATAAAAATAGAATATTTGATTGAACTTGTATATTATTTGATAAACTTTGTCATTCAGCTGTCTCTTATTTTCTCAATCGGGTTTCTTGTTGGAAACCTCTATCTTCTATGCATCATTCCTGAAGAAAACATTTGCCCCCCCTATATGAAACATTTAAAACATTGCTGTCCAAAATTCGCCCCGCATTGAATACATATCATTCGGTTACTTTATCTAATTATCCGTAATTTTGTATAGTTATCCAAGATATCGCATGAAAAAAACACATTTACTGCTCATTTCTCTCCTCCTGAACTTTAACCTTGCAGCACAAGGGTCTTTTCCGTTTCAGGATACTTCGTTTTCTGACAATGCACGTCTCGATAATTTGCTTTCGTTGATGACTCTCGATGAAAAGGTAAATGCTCTATCTACCAATTTGGGCGTTCCTCGATTGGGCATTAGAAATACCTCACATTCCGAAGGTTTACATGGCATGGCTCTTGGCGGTCCCGGTAACTGGGGCGATTTTAGCAACAAACTCAATCCGAAGACTTATCCAACAACGATTTTTCCGCAAGCTTACGGATTGGGCGAAACCTGGGATACTGAATTGATTCAACGAGTAGCCGATATTGAAGCCACTGAGATTCGCTTTTATACTCAGAACCCAAATCTGGAAAAAGGCGGTATGGTGATGCGTGCTCCCAATGCAGATTTGGCTCGCGATCCACGCTGGGGACGCACCGAGGAAAGTTTCGGCGAAGATGCTTTTCTGGGTTCACTACTCACGGTTGCTTTTGTAAAAGGCTTGCAGGGAAACGATCCGAAATACTGGAAATCGGCTTCGCTGATGAAACACTTTTTGGCGAACAGCAACGAAGACGGCCGCGATTCAACTTCGTCAAACTTTGATGAACGGCTTCTACGCGAATATTATTCCTTTCCTTTCTATAAAGGCATTACCGAAGGCGGTTCACGAGCATTTATGGCTTCGTACAATGCATGGAATGGCATTCCAATGACCATTCATCCGATACTAAAATCAATTACCCGCAACGAATGGGGCAACAACGGAATTATTTGTACCGATGGAGGTGCATTAAAATTGCTTCAGAATTCGCACAAGGCTTTTCCTAGCCTAACGGAATGTGCAGCGGCTGTGGTAAAAGCTTCGGTTGGTCAATTTCTCGATAATTTTAAACCATCTATTTACGAGGCGTTGAAAAAGGGCTTGCTAACCGAAAAAGATATTGAAGATGCCATTCGCGGTAACTTCTACGTGGCATTAAAGCTGGGATTATTGGATGCCGATCAAACAAAAATTCCGTACGCTGAAATTGGCGTGACCGATACCGTTTCGCCATGGACAAAACCCGAAACGAAGGCTTTTGTACGAAAAGTGACGGCAAAGTCTGTGGTTCTGCTGAAAAATTCAAATCAACTTTTGCCATTAAATAAATCGAAGATTAAATCCATTGCCGTTATCGGACCTCGTGCCAACGAGGTTTTACTCGACTGGTACAGCGGCACACCACCTTATTCTGTCACAATCTTACAAGGCATAAAAAATGCAGTGGGAGAGGATGTGGAAGTTTTTTACGCTCCTTCTGACCAAATGGACAAAGCCACCATTGCTGCACACAAAGCGGATGTGGCGATAGTTTGTGTAGGCAATCACCCATACGGAACGAATGCGGGTTGGATGATTTCGCCCGTTCCGAGTGATGGTCGGGAAGGAGTTGATCGCAAATCAATAACGTTGGAACAGGAAGATTTGGTGAAGGTGGTAACACAAGCTAACCCCAAGACAGTTATGGTATTGGTAAGCAATTTTCCATTTTCCATCAATTGGTCGCAGGAAAACGTACCTGCTATTCTGCACCTGACCAACAGCAGTCAGGAATTAGGCAACGGTTTGGCGGATGTCATTTTTGGCAATGTAAATCCTGCCGGACGCACTACCCAAACTTGGGTAAAAAGCATTACCGATCTCCCGCCAATGATGGATTATGATATTCGACACGGTAGAACCTATCAATACTTCAAAGGCAAACCGCTTTATCCTTTTGGATTTGGATTGAGTTATACTACTTTTGTATATTCCGATTTTAAAACATCAAAACCGACTCTTTCCGATTCCATTCTTGTTTCGGTAAACGTAAAAAATACAGGCAAACGTGATGGAGATGAAGTGGTTCAGCTTTATGCTTCATATCCCGATTCTAAAGTAGAACGACCGCTTAAGCAATTGAAGGGATTTAAACGAATTTTTATACGTGCAGGAGAATCAAAGACTGTGGAAATTCCGTTGAAAGCAATGGATTTAGCATATTGGAATGTAGAAAAACATGCTTTTACGGTTGAGAATGGCAAAGTAATGTTGATGGTAGGGAGTTCGGCGGCAGATGTAAAACAAATAAAAATACTACCCCTAATCCGTCAGCTGACGGAGAATAAAGAATGATTTAATTTTAAATTAATACTATAATTTCACAACTAAACTCTTATTCTCCGTCAGCTGACGGATTAGGGGTTATATCAAAAAAATACCATGAAAAAACACTTATTTCCTGCTTTGCTGCTGATAGCTTGCTTAAGCTTGCAATCACTTTCGGCACAATCTCAAAAAAGACTCCTCGGCGATCCCGTGGATATGAGTCTTGATTTTAAAGATTTTCACAACACTTTTTTCTTTGCTGATAAATTGGCAAGTTTTGATCCGGCTACTGCCAAAGGAAAAATTAGTTGGAAGCGCTCAACGCTTTATACCCGTCAGGCTTTTGATGTCAATACCATTTTGCCACAGGATTTGACCATGCTCGACTTTCCCGGTGCTGCTTATCAGCAGAACCCCGAACTGAGTTTCACGGTTGATTTTATTAGCCAGAGAACATTGAGAATCAGAATGCTCACCACACTTGTTGAACCAAAGCCTTTCGATTCGCCCATGTTGGTAAAAGAACCTGGTAAAGATAATTCGTGGAAATATGCCAAAACCCAAACGGGTTACAGCTACACTAGTGCCTTTGGAAAATTACTGATTGAAGTAAACCCTTTCCGCATTGTGTTGATGGATGCTAATGGTAAACGACTGACAGATACATGGCGTTGGTTGGACAATGACTCGTCACAGGTTAAACTACTGCCATTTAATTTCATCAAAAAAGGTGTTGATAATAGTCGCGAGATAAATCCGGTTTTCTCGCTTTCACCGAATGAAAAGATATTCGGTTGCGGAGAATCATTTACGAAACTCGACAAGCGTGGACAAAAGCTAAACCTGTTCGTTACCGACCCGCAAGGACCCGAAACAGATGCAATGTACAAACCCGTTCCGTTCTTTATGAGTAGCCGCGGTTACGGCATGTTTATGCACACTTCCGCACCCGTTACCTGTGATTTTGGTAATACCTACGTTGGGGCTAATAAGCTTTTTATGGGTGACGAAGCCCTGGATTTGTTCGTTTTTGTGGGTGAACCTAAAGACATTCTGAACGAATACACCGAAATTACCGGTAAAGCGCAAATGCCTCCGCTGTGGTCGTTCGGAACATGGATGAGCCGCATCACGTATTTTGAACAAAAAGAAGGATATGAAGTGGCTGCCAAATTGCGTGAGAATAAAATTCCGTCGGATGTGATTCACTTCGACACCGGATGGTTTGAAACCGACTGGCAATGCGATTATAAATTCTCTCCATCGCGCTTCTCCGATCCGCAAAAGTTGATCAACGATTTAAAGAAGGATGGTTTTCACATCTCCTTGTGGCAACTACCATATTTCACTCCGAAAAACAAATATTTCTCCGAAATAATTGACAAAAACCTAAACGTAAAAAACACAAAAGGCGAAATGCCTTATGAAGATGCAGTTCTCGATTTCTCGAATCCGAATACAGTAAAATGGTATCAGGACAAACTTGCCGGATTGCTCAAAATGGGCGTTGGAGCTATCAAAGTTGACTTTGGCGAAGCAGCGCCAGTTGAAGGAATCTATGCTTCCGGTCGTGGCGGTTGGTACGAACACAATCTCTATCCGTTGCGGTATAACAAAGCTGTGGCAGAAATAACCAAACAAACCACAGGAGACAATATCATCTGGGCTCGTAGTGCATGGGCCGGCAGCCAACGTTATCCGCTTCATTGGGGTGGTGATGCTGCCAATAAAGACATGGCCATGGAATCGGAATTGCGCGGTGGATTGTCGTTCGGACTGAGCGGATTTTCATTTTGGAGTCATGATATTGGCGGTTTTGTTCAATCTTCTCCCGAAGCATTGTATCGCCGCTGGTTGCCTTTTGGTTTCCTGACTTCTCACAGTCGTGCGCATGGAGCTCCACCCAAAGAACCATGGTTATACAATAAAGGTTTTGTGAAAGCATTCCGCGAAGCAGCCGAAATGAAATACAAACTAATGCCTTATGTATATGCTCAGGCCAAAGAATGTACCGAAAAAGGCTTGCCAATGGTGCGTGCGTTGTTTGTAGAATTCCCTAACGATCCCGGAGCGTGGACAGTGGACGATGCGTATCTTTTTGGCTCGGACATTTATGTAGCACCATTGATGGAAAATACCAAAGGTCGCCAGGTGTATTTACCGGATGGAAAATGGATCGATTATCAAAGCGGAAAAACGTATAATCGTGGATGGAATGATATCGAAGCCGGTGAAATTCCTTGCATTATTCTGGTTCGCGATGGAGCCGTTATTCCTCACGCTAAGCTGGCTCAAAGCACAGACAAAATTGACTGGTCGAACATTGACCTGAATGTATATGGCGAAAACTCCGTTGCCAAAGGACTGGTTTGTTTGCCTTCGGATAATAAATTGGTGGAAGTGCAAGTTGCCAAAAAGGGAACAAGCTATCAGGTGGAAAAAGGAACAATAGCGGGAGTGAAATATCAGGTGAAATAACTATTAAAACAGATGAAAAAAATCTCATTATTACTCCTGTCTATTCTGCTGCTGAGTGGCTGTTCCGACAAAGTGATAAGAATAGCCTGCGTCGGCGATAGTATTACTGAAGGTTATGGGCTTGCAGTGCAAAGTAAAACCTCATATCCGGTTATGCTCGACAGTATTCTGGGTACAAAATTTGCTGTTTTAAACAGCGGCAGAAGTGCAACAACGCTTCAAAAGAAAGGCGATTTCCCGTATTGGATTTGCAAGGAGTTCTCGAATGTTTTTGCGTATAAACCCAACATCATTATTATCAAATTAGGGACAAACGATACCAAACCACAAAACTGGAATGCCACAAATTATGAAAGAGATTATCAGGCAATGATCGACACGTTTAAAACGATTCCGACCAATCCGAAAATCTATGTATGCCTTCCCGCTCCGGTATTTAAAACCAAATGGGGAATCAATGACTCCACGGTGGTGCATGGCGTTATTCCGATTGTAGAAAAGTTAGCTAAAAAGAACAAGCTGACAGTTATTGATTTATATCATGGCATGAATGGACAGGGAGCAAATTTCCCAGATAGCATTCACCCAAATGAAAAAGCTGCAAAAGTAATGGCGGTTATCATAGCAGAGAATGTAATTAAAAACTAAAATAAATGAGGACCAAATTATTAATTTTATTTTTTTTTGTTCTGGGTATTTCAGTTTCGGCTCAGGTTTCTGTGTCAAAAGTATTCAGCAGCCATATGGTTTTACAACGTGATATGGATATTCCCGTTTGGGGAAATGCACCTACAGGTGCTGAAATATCAGCTCAGTTTGGAAATACAGAAACAAAAGGAGTTACCGGTGAAAACGGTAAATGGATGCTACATCTGCCTAAATTTAAAGCCGGTGGTCCGTATAAACTTGTCGTTTTTCAAACGGGAAAACCCGAACTGAAAATTGTGTTTGATGATGTTCTGATAGGCGATGTATGGCTGGCATCCGGTCAGTCTAATATGGAATTTCAAGTTAAGCAAGCCAAAGATGCTGCTAAGGAAATTATACAAGCCAACTATCCTAATATTCGTTTTTTTAATGTTCCACAGAATAAAAGTGTGAAGCTTGAAACTGACATTCTGGGTGGGTCATGGACTGTGTGCGATTCGGTTAGCGTAAAAACTGCATCGGCCGCTGCTTATTTCTTTGCGCGAAAAATCCATGCAGATATAAATGTTCCGATTGGCATATTGCAAACTACCTGGGGTGGAACACCGGTTGAAGCCTGGACAAGCAAGGAAATGCTGTTGACTTCGCCAATTACCCATGATAAAGCTATTGCCAACGACACCTTAAATCCAACGCATTTCGTAAAAGATAGCCTCGATTTAATCCGTTTTTGGGATGTAGTTTATCACCCAAAAAACGAAACGGATAAAACCGTTACGCAGCCTTCGTACAACGACTCCAAATGGGCCGAGGTAACCATGCCTTCTGTTCTCAAAACTTCGGGAATTCCTTATTACGAAGGCATGATTTGGTTGCGCAAAGAAATAAAACTACCTGCAAACTTTAATACAAAAACCGTAACTTTGCATCTTGGCCATCCCGAAATGAATTATTCTGTTTACATAAACGGGAATGAAATTTGCAAAACAATCTGGAATAACAATCCAATTCAAAATTATTCTATTCCCGCAAAATTTATACGCAAAGGTAAAAACCTACTTTCGGTACGCATGGCTTATCTGTGGGGTGGTGGAGGCTTCAATCCGCCTGCAACTGAGATGTACATAACCGATGGAAGCGACCAAATAAGCATTGCCGGAAACTGGAAATACAAAGAAGAACTGGAACCTACTTTGCCCAATATTCATAACTATCAATATTACCCAACTTTCATGTATAATGCCATGATTCATCCGATATTACCTTATGGGTTAAAAGGTTTCTTGTGGTATCAGGGCGAAGCAAACGATTCTCTGGCGTATAATTACCGCACTTTGTTTCCCATGATGATAACCGATTGGAGAATTCGTTGGAAACAGGATTATTTGCCATTTTTGTATGTTCAGTTGCCAAATTTCAAAAAGCGACAAGCTGAACCAATGGAAAGCGAATGGGCCGAACTGCGCGAAGCCCAAGCCATGGCTTTGGTACAACCGAACACAGGGATGGTTTGCGCCATCGATTTAGGTGAGGCAGATAATATTCATCCCAAGGACAAACAGGATGTTGGTTTCAGATTGGCTTTACAAGCTGAAAATATGGTTTATGGCAAACAGGGTGTTGTCTCCGGACAGACGTTCAACAGTTTCAGGATTGAACGAAATACTATCAGAATTTCATATACTGAAATTGGATCAGGACTAAAAACAAAAGATAATTCATTTCCACGCGAATTTACTATTGCCGGAGCAGACAAGAAGTTTTACAATGCAACAGCACAAATTCAAGGAGCTGAAATAATTGTCAGTTCCGATAAAGTCGCTAATCCCGTTGCCGTGCGGTATGCCTGGAGCGATAATCCCGATTGTAACCTGATAAATGCCGAAGGATTTCCTGCTGTACCTTTCAGAACTGATAATTGGAAAGGAATTACACAAAAATAGAACAACGCTGATAGCAGTTAAAGTCTCTGTCAGCAATTTAGAAAGAAAAAAATACGATGATGAGTTCAAAAAAGTATGTATGCTTAGTTTTGGGGTTGCTTGTGGTTGGTATTGTACAAGCCGCCGATTGGAAGTATTATTTTGAAAAACCTGCCACTATTTGGGAAGAAACGGTTCCGTTGGGTAATGGTCGCATTGGACTGATGCCTTGGGGCGGAGTTGAGCGGGAGCAAGTAATATTGAACGAAATAACTATGTGGTCAGGACAAAAGCAAGATACCGATAATCCTGATGCGTACAAGCATTTAGCCGAAATACGGCGCTTGTTGTTCGAGGGAAAAAATGATGAAGCACAGGCATTAATGTATAAAACCTTTACTTGTAAAGGAAAAGGTTCCGGCGGCGGTTCATACGGTTGTTATCAGATGTTTGGCAATCTTTTCCTGGATTTTCAATATCCCGATTCTACTGCAAAAGTTACTAACTATCGCCGTGAACTTAGTTTGAGTAATGCCTTGTCAACAGTTTCGTTCCAAAAAGGAAATATCAATTATAAACGGGAGTATTTCACCTCATTTACAAATGATGTTGGCGTGATAAAGCTTAGTGCCGATAAAAAATCAGCCATTAGTTTTGCAGTTTCGTTGAACCGTAGCGAACGCTTCAAGGTGGAATTAGATGGTAAAACGCTTGTTATCAGCGGACAACTTTCGGGAGATGGCATTTCGGATAATGGAATGAAGTATTACGGAGTTGTAAAAGTTCAACTCAAAGGGGGCAGTATTGCTTATAAAAACAATCAAATAATAGTGACAAAAGCCGATGAAGCGAAAGTTTTAATCAGTCTGGCAACCAATTATTTTCAACCGGATGCTAAACAGTTTGCACTCGATTTACTGGCTAAAGCTGAAAAAGTAAACTATGATGTTTTAAAGACTAATCATATCAATGCGTTTGGAAAGCTTTTCAACCGGGTGGATGTGTCGTTGCCAAAGAATGCCAATTCCGGTCTGCCAATCAATAAGCGGTTGGAAGCATTTGTTGCCGATTCCACCGATGCTGATTTAGCCGCCTTGTATATGCAAAATGGACGCTATTTGCTTATTTCATCCACGCGGAAAGGTTCTTTGCCGCCCAATCTTCAGGGACTTTGGGCCGAACACACTTCCACACCCTGGAATGGTGATTATCATTTAAATATCAACCTTCAAATGAACCTTTGGCCGGCGGAAGTTGGCAATTTGTCCGAATTGCAAATACCACTGGTTGAATATGTAAAAAGTCTGGTAAAATCGGGAGAAAACACTGCCAAAGTGTTTTACAACAGTCGCGGTTGGGTTACGCATATTTTGGGTAATGTTTGGGGATTTACGTCTCCTTCGGAGAATCCGTCATGGGGCGCAACTAATACAGCCGGAGCATGGCTTTGCCAGCATTTGTGGCAGCATTATGAATTCACCTTGGATAAAGAATACCTCGCCTCGGTCTATCCAACGCTAAAGGGTGCGGCTCAATTCTTTTCGGATATGTTGGTTAAAGATCCACGGAGCGGATATTTGGTAACAGCGCCAACAACTTCGCCTGAGAATTCATATCTTATGCCTTCTGGAAAAAATATAAGTATCTCTGCCGGCTCCACTATGGACAATCAATTGGTACGGGAGCTTTTTACCAATACTATTTCAGCCGCTGGGTTGCTGGGTATGGATTCGGCATTCGTCAACGAATTGAAAGTCAAACGAGCAAAACTAGCCCCGACATCAATCGGTAAATTTGGACAAATTATAGAGTGGAACGAAGATTATCCCGAAGTGGATGTGCATCACCGCCATGTGTCGCAGCTATACGGATTGTATCCCGGGGCAGAACTAACCTACGAGAAAACGCCCGAACTGATGAAAGCGGCAAAGGTAACGCTTGAACGTCGTGGCGACGAGTCAACAGGTTGGTCGATGGCGTGGAAAATAAACTTCTGGGCTCGCCTGAAAGATGGAAACAGGGCATACAAACTGATTCACGATTTATTTAAACCCGCTGGAAAGGGACGTGGAAGTTATCCGAATTTGTTTAGTGCGCATCCGCCTATGCAAATAGATGGTAACTTCGGAGGCAGTGCAGGTATTATCGAAATGCTCGTTCAAAGTCAGTCAGGTTATATTGAGTTTCTTCCCGCTTTCCCCGATAGTTGGAAAACCGGACATTTCGCAGGTTTAAAAGTGCGTGGTGGCGGAGAAGTTTCGGCTTATTGGAGCAACGGAGTATTGGATTCTATTTCAATAAAAGCCTCTGTTGCGAATGAATTCGTGATCAATATGCCTTCTCATTGGGACAAATCCTCCATTAAAACGAATGCCAAATCGTTTGAAATACGCGACAACAAAATCTATTTGAAATTAGATAAAAACCAACTTATAAAATTAGAAAAATGAAAAAACTTACAACAGCCGTATTTTGCCTAATGGCGATAATAGGACTGCAAGCGCAAACAAAACCAATCTATCTCGACAACACAAAACCGCTTGAACAGCGGGTAGAAGATGCATTGTCGCATATGACAATGGAAGAAAAAGTGGCTTTGTGCCATGCACAATCCAAGTTTAGTTCGCACGGCGTGCCTCGGTTGGGAATTCCCGAAATCTGGATGAGCGACGGCCCCCACGGAGTACGTGAGGAGATATTGTGGGATTCGTGGGGAAATGCAGGTTTCACTAACGATTCATGTACAGCCTATCCTGCTTTGACCTGTTTGTCGGCTACATTTAATCCTGCTCTTTCGAAGGCTTATGGTATTGCCATTGGCGAAGAAGCCCGTTACCGCAGAAAAGACATTCTACTAGGACCCGGTGTGAATATCTACCGTACGCCAATGAATGGACGTAACTTTGAGTACATGGGCGAAGATCCCTATTTGGCTTCGGTTATGGTTGTTCCTTACATCCAGGGTGTGCAGCAAAGCGGTGTGGCTGCTTGTGTAAAACATTATGCACTCAATAATCAGGAAGAATGGCGCGGTCACATTAATGTGAACCTAAGCGACCGGGCTTTGCACGAAATTTATTTACCGGCTTTCAAAGCAGCGGTAGAAGAAGGCAACGTGTGGTCGATCATGGGATCGTACAACCAATTGCGTGGTGAACATTGCTGTCATAACGATTTGCTGTTGAATAAAATTCTGAAGGGTGAATGGAAATTTGATGGTGCTGTGGTAACCGACTGGGGTGGAGCGCATGATACTAAACAAGCTGTCCTGAATGGACTCGATATTGAAATGGGAAGTTATACCAACGGACTAAGTTCAAAAGCTGCTTTTGGTTACGAAGATTATTTTCTGGCACAACCATTCCTCAAAATGCTTAAAACTGGCGAAGTTCCTGTTTCAGTATTGGATGATAAAGCACGTCGCGTTTTGCGATTGATTTTCCGTACTGCCATGACTCCAAACCGACCTTATGGACGCTTTGTTTGTCCCGATCATAGCACAACGGCATTGAAAGTGGCAGAAGAAGGAATTGTTTTATTGAAAAACGACAAGCAATTTTTCCCAATTCCAGCGGGGAAATATCAGAAAATTGCCGTTATCGGTGAAAATGCAACCCGCAGCGTGACCGAAGGCGGCGGATCATCAACCTTAAAGGTGAAATATGAAGTTTCTCCACTGAAAGGATTAATTGCTAAATACGGTAAAGATCACATTGTTTATAGTCAGGGTTATGCTTCAGGTCCGTCGTTGTACGACCGTGAAGAACCATCGAAATTAAATACAGAGGTGTTGTTTAATGAGGCTGTTGAAACCGCAAAAAATGCCGATGTAGTTTATTTTGTCGGAGGATTGAACAAGAATCATTTTCAGGATGCAGAAGGTGGCGACAGAAAAGCTTACGGTTTGCCTTTCGGACAAGATAAATTGATTGAAGCCATTCTGAAAGTAAATAAAAACGTGGCGGTGATTCTGCTAAGCGGAAACGCTGTGGCTATGCCTTGGGCGAAGGATGTTCCGGCCATTGTGCAAAGCTGGTATTTGGGTTCCGAGGGTGGAAATGCTATTGCTAATGTGTTGAGTGGCGATGTAAATCCAAGTGGAAAACTGCCATTTACGTTTGCCACTAAACTAAACGATTACGGATCCCATTCGTTTGGCAGCATTGCTTATCCGGGAGATAGTATTAATGAAATTTACAAAGAAGATATTCTGGTAGGTTACCGCTGGTTCGATACCAAGAAGATTAAACCGTTGTTCCCATTTGGCTACGGACTTTCGTACACCACGTTCGAATATGGAAAGATAGCTTCGGATAAAAAGCAATACGCTGCCGACGAAACTGTCAAAGTCTCGTTTATGGTAAAAAACATAGGTAAAGTGGCTGGCTCAGAAGCCGTTCAGGTGTATGCTTCGCAAACAAAAGCGTCAGTCGTTCGTCCGGCTAAAGAGTTGAAAGCATTCAAGAAGGTATTCCTTAAAGCTGGCGAAACACAAACGGTGGAACTTGAAGTGAAAGTAAAAGACCTGGCATTTTACAACGACAAAACACAAACCTGGACGGTGGAACCGGGAGAATTTGTACTTTACAATGCTGCTTCGTCTGCCGATGTGAAAAGTGCAGTGAAGATTCAGGTGAAATAAGTGTTTTGACATATTATAAAGAAATAGCCCGAGAGTACTAAACTTCCGGGCTATTTGTTTTTTGAACCTGCTTGTTTCATTTTTATTTTTTATCTTTTCGATATTTCATTTCGATAAGAAAGGCAATCAATAATCCGATACCCCCAAATAACAATAGACAAGCACCATAAATAACTCCAGCTGTCTCACGAGTCTCATAATTTCCTGTATTAAAGCCCACTAGGGTGTTGTAGCAAATGAGATACCCAACAAGTAATCCGAGTCCTACTCCAAGTAGAAAACAGCCTATTTTGAGTGTGCCAAATGTTCCATTACTCTCAAATTTTAAAGGAAATGAAAACTTGTTTTCAATCATGGAAGAATCAAATTTTTCTCCAATTTTCTCAATAATAGCTAATCGTTCTTTTTTGCGTACGAATAAATCAAACAATTTGTAAATACCAAGAGTTATAATTCCTACAACTAATGGAATTGAAATAAAGTCCATCATAATTTTTTGTTTTTAAAGTAAATAATTTCGTTCTTTGTACTGTTTGACGCAGCAACCCGAAAATGGTTACACATTTACCCCGTTTTTTATTTCTTCTATAAAAATGTGTAACCAAAACCGATTGCTTGCGTCTTATAGAATATATGAATAATCAGGACGAGATAAACTACATAGAGCGCATTCTTGCCGGCGAAACGAATTTATATTCGCATTTCGTCAACACTTACAGCAACTCTATATACTCGCTGATTGTTCGTATAGTACTGACAAATGAAGATGCCGAGGAACTAACACAGGATAGTTTTCTGAAAGCATTCAAAAAGCTGGATACTTTTAACGGCGATTGCAGTTTCTCCACCTGGCTGTTTCGAATAGCGTATAATACGGCCATTTCGGCTACCCGAAAACGAAAAATGGTTTTCCCGTCGGTGGACGAAACGATGATGGAAAGCGTTCCTGACGAGGCAATAGAAACTTTTTTTGACAGGGACGAGGGTGAAATCAAACTACAAAAACTCGAAGAGGCTATCGTCAAACTAAATGTGGAAGAAAAAACGCTGATAACGCTTTTTTATACCGAAGAGAAATCGGTTGCAGAGTTGGCGAGGGTGCTAGACCTGACGAGTGATAATGTAAAGGTTAAACTTTACAGGGTGAGAAAGAAACTATATGTTTTAATGACTAAATGAAACGAGATGAACAACGATAAAGCAATAATAAAAGCATTACAATCGACCGAAAGCCCCCGACTTTCTACTGATTTCAATTCACGCCTAATGGCTGAAGTGTATCGCGCTGCCGAACGAAAGAAAAAAAGGGAGTATGTATTGGGGATATGCCTTATTTCGGGAGTATCGTTGGTGCTGGTCGGGATAGCGATTTACGTTTTCATTACCTATATTCCATGGAAGTTCACGTTCGAACTTCCCAACTTCCCCAAAATGAATCTTACGTCCGAATCAAAATCGATGTATGAATTCAGTATCTACATTGCCTTACTTTCATTAATCCTTATTGGACTGGACAATTATATCCGGCATAAATGGATGATGAAGAAATCCAAATAACTATAAATTAAACGAGGCTGTCTCAAAATACATATTGAGTCAGCCTCGATTCTGAATAACAAGCAAGAGCTTAGCACGACGTAGTCTGGAGACTACGCCGAATACAGGGAGCAAATTTCGTTGCTCCTCTATTTTTGTTTAAATTATTGATAAGTTGATTAATAAGAATGTCAATTGATTAAATTAAATTGTTTATTTTTGAGGATTTAAAATAAATTCAAATAATTATTCACCATAAAATTCTACACCCATGAATTAGTGGCAAGTTTACCATATAGCTGCAAGCTATGCCGCCGAACAATGATTTTCCTTTTCGCAATAACGAAGTGCCAAATTACACATTTGATTGATAAATATAAATTGGCATAAACAACAAATTTAAAAATCGTCAATATGAAATTTAAAAGAAATGTCTCACTACAAGCAATACAATTATTGATTGCTTTTGCTCTATTTGCTTGTTGGAATGTAAATTCAGCATTTGCAGTATCTGTATCAAAAGATAGTTTAGGTGTTACAGCTAAACAATACGAAAAAAAGATGTTAGTTGACACTGATGGGGATGGAGTCCCGGATGCGCAAGATAATTGCCCTACAAAATATAATCCTGATCAAAAGGATGCTGATGGAGATGGTATAGGTGATGGATGTGATAATTGTCCTAATATTGCAAATCCTTCTCAATTAGATACCGATGGAGACGGCATTGGTGATGTGTGTGATAATTGCCCTACTAAAGCTAATCCTGATCAAAAGGATGCTGATGGAGATGGCATAGGTGATGTGTGTGATAATTGTCCTACCAGAGCTAATTCTACCCAATTAGATACCGATGCAGACGGCATAGGTGATGGATGTGATAATTGTCCTAATATTGTAAATCCTTCTCAATTAGATACCGATGGAGACGGCATTGGTGATGTGTGTGATAATTGCCCTACTAAAGCTAATCCTGATCAAAAGGATGCTGATGGAGATGGCATAGGTGATGTGTGTGATAATTGTCCTAATATTGCAAATCCTTCTCAATTAGATACCGATGGAGACGGCATTGGTGATGTGTGTGATAATTGCCCTACTAAATATAATCCTGATCAAAAGGATAGCGATGGAGATGGCATTGGTGATGTGTGTGAGACTACTGCCATTAAAGGTTGTCTTGATATGGGTATAAAGGTTTCTTTAAATTCAGCAAATGGAGAATTAAATATTTCATTTAATGAAATTCAGCCTAGCTCAACCATAAAACTCTTTCAAACAACAGGTCAATTGATCATAACGAAATTTATTAAGTCAGAGAATCGTGCGACAATAGACACCTCGCATTTGCCAAAAGGTATATATTATGTTGAAATTTTAAATAGTAATTTAATTTCAGTTGGAACAAAAATTATTAAAAATTAATGATATGTCCCCCTACTGACGCGATTTCATAAACTATGTCAAAAACCTAACAGGTTTCCGAAACCTGTTAGGTCTAAACTAATACAATAACAACACCTGCTAACAGTTTTCCAACACCTGTTAGCTGTAGTAACCAAAAATGAACTCCCTCGTTCGGCGTAGTCTCCAGACTAAGTCGGGTTAGAAACAAGGCTATGCCTTGTAGTTTATAATCGTAACTTTTGCCTTTTCTAAATATGAAAAGCAAGAGCTTTTCTTTTAGCACGACGTAGTCTGGAGACTACGCCGAACATTTACAAGCTACGATCAACAAGGAACGTTTTTTTCAAAAAGCTCTACTTGAATGCTATTCATTGTCTATTGTTGTTTGATCTTATTATTATGTTTTTTTTTTTATTCATCCTGACTCAACTATTCTCAGAACTTCCCGTAAAAATTCGCTATATCGAAGTAAATATCCAACTTCTCATCATTCTTAGCCAACTTAATGGTAATGACATCATATACCTTATTCTTTTTATTCTGCACCGACTGGCTCAACACTTGCCACGCAACGTTGCGAACACCATATTTCGAGGCAATGAAATCATATTCTGCTGCAACACCTGTAGTTTCGCTTTTAGCAGTTATTATTACAGCTTTCTCTATAGTCAAACCATCGCCACCAGCAATCTTTACATTTGCAGCTTCGGTCTTTTTCAATAGACTGGGGGCATCGGTTTGAGGAGGCGCAATAACAGCCTCAGGCAGTTTGTCGATCTTTTTCCATATTTGTTTGTATGGGTTGTTCATCCCTGAAACATACAACAACTTGTTTTTCAACGTAAAATAGAAAAGATTCTTGGTCCCGACCATCTTGATAGCACCGGGGTTTGCATAAGTAATGTTCTCGATGTAAGTATCATTCTCTAAATTGTAAGTACCTAAGAACACACTGATAAAATAACCTTTCGATTTGACGACTTGTACTACCGAAAAGGTTTCGGGCGTGATAATTTTATATTCGCAAAGATCCTTGTTAGACATTAACGGATTTCCTAACGAATCTACCTGCTGCCAGGTACCTACAAGTTGTGAGCGATCTACCGACGTTTGTGCGTATGCTCCTGAAAGAACCAGAACCATAAAGATTCCTGTAAAGATGTGACGTTTGATTTTTTTCATAAGATTGTGATTTGAAATTATTATATGTTGTCAAATACTCGTTCGGCGTAGTCTCCAGACTACGTCGGGTTAGAAACAAGGCTATGCCTTGTAATTTATAATCGTAACTTTTGCCTTTTCTAAATATGAAAAGCAAGAGCTTTTCTTTTAGCACGACGTAGTCTGGAGACTACGCCGAACATTTACAAACTACGATCAACAAGGGGGCTAAACACCAATGTACCGTGACGGCTCTGCCTATTCTCAAAAGCTACAAAAGCCACAACAAGGAGTTTGAAAATAAACACTAACTTGTTGTGACTTTTTTGCTTTTTGGGCGATTAGTATTATTAATCAGTTACTACTCCTTTCACGTGTATAACTTTAGGTACCCCGGCATTTGTATAGAAAAAAACTTTGGTTTCAAAACTACCAACAGCTACTGGCGAACAGGTTACTTTTACACTCCCTGACTTACCAGAGCTAATGGTTTGCCGGTTGATATCAATAGATTTTATGCCTTTTTCACTAATGGTATTAATAACTTGAAGATCTGTTTTACCGGTGTTTTTAAATTTTATTTCGCAACCAGGAGATGAACCTTTCTGTATTTTACCCAAATCGTATGTGGTTTTTTCAAATATCATGGCAGGACCATTAACAGGAAAATCATTTTGCGAAACTACATCCGGATCGGCAACCTCTCCTATTAATCTAAGATTTACTTTAGAAATGCTCGCATTGGAATAAACGTCTACCCCCTTATTAAAATACCCCAGTTTCTGAGAATTGTAAGTAGCCACTACTTTCCCTTTTTGACCCGGCTGTACGGGTTCTTTTGTCCATGACACAGAAGTACAACCACATCCTTTCTTACAGTTAGTGATTACCAGCGGACTTTTACCCTTATTGGTAAAAAAATACTCATAAGTAGCATTACCATTATAAGGTACAGAGCCAAAATTGTGTACTGTACTCTCAAATATAATCTGAGGTGAGTTTTCATCTACAGTTTGTTTATCCGTTTGCGAATACACTAACGAAAACGGTAATAACAAAAAGATTAGTTTAAGATTTCTTTTATTGATCATTTTTTATTTTAAAATTTAATATAAAAAGTTGGCGTTTTATGTACTCCATACCAACATTTTGGAATTAGAAATATAATTGGAAGTAATTGGCTTCAATAATTGATAAGATTTTTACATATTATACTTAATTATATTTAAAACAAAAAGTGGAACTAATTGAATAAAAAATATAAGTAACTAAATATAATGAGTAAATAACTCACAATAAATAGAATCGGTTTATTTATTTGTTTGTTTAATAAATGAAATAGTATAAAAATTCCAATACCCAAAGGCCAAATACTTGTTATGATTATTTTACTATAAAAAAAGGGAAATAGGCATTTATCAACTTGTATATAAAAGCTTTCTATAGATGTGGATAATCTTATAAGTATAGTTTGTAGAATAAATATCCCAAAAACCAAATAATCAAGATACCGAATCAGTGTAACTTTATTAGGATTATACCTGATTAATGATATCTTAGAAGAGTATAATATGCCTGATAAAATATAAACCGAAAACATGTAATAGTTTTTATAATAGAAATTCATAAAGTAAGACATTACAAGACTACTTATAAATATCATCAAAGCATATATTAATGACTCTATACGTGAATTTAATTTTATCATATATATTATTTTGGATACAAATGGACTCTTATCAAAAGATATTTGTTGTAAATGTGTCTTCTCAAAGAGTCCATTTGTATGAATTATTAATATCCAATTTTTCCAATCAAACAACCATCCGATGAATAGAATTCATCTAAACTACTCATGGTGCCAGCCCCATACAATGACTGTATGTATTCGCTGGAATGAACTACATACGTTGCCGCACGATTGCATCGTGTGGCAAACCAGAAACTACCCACCTGAACTATCTCGTTTAGCATTCCCACGCGATACAATCGCGCGGCAGCAGCGACTCATAATTGTTTCAATTTTTTGATATTATAATTTTTTGATATACATTCTGCAATTTATCAATAGTTATTTTATTCCCTTTCTTTTTAATTATGAAAGATAATGGAAAGTTAATAATCTTTTTTGGAATATCAATATTTGTAGATTTCATTTTTTTTGGTAGATCTTCTGGGATAATGATACCTCGATTTTTATCATCAGATATTACTTCTTGAGGTGTGATATCTTTAGAATATCTAGTTGTAATTTTGCAGCTTATTTTTTTTGGATTTTTTGGATCTATAATATTATCATAGATTAAGTCATCAAATAAATATCTTTCAAATTTATGAGTAACAAATTCCTGAAAGATACTATTTTCTTTTTCTAAATACATTTTACCAGTAACCCATAAAATTGGGGTACCTGATACATAGGAATAAAAATCTGGCATATATTGATAAATATCCGATATTGTAAAAATTTGACTAACATTCAATGTCCAATTATCTACATCTGAAGGATTAATTTTTACTATTATAATACCGCCTTGTGGATAATTTTCCTGATTCCATTTTTTTAAATCCGAAATACACAACTCTAGTGCTCTTATATATTCTTTGTTTTCAAATTGCATATAATGTGCAGTTGTATCAATTTTATTTTGACTAAATATAAAACTGCATGAAGAGAAAACGATAAAAAGAAAAAATGTTATTTTGGTTTTCATATTTATTTATTTATTTATTTATTCGCAGTTAGATAAATCTTCTCGATCCCCTAAAACTTCAACATGTTCATTTCCGTTACTATCATAATAATATTTATATATTTTATCTCCACCAATCACATATCCATAGAAATTAGGGTTATTATGAGCGAACTGTGATAATGATACATAATCCTCCCCCGAAGGTTGTGCATCAATTTCATTATTTGTGACTGGGTGTGTATGAATGACTCCAATGATCTGAATATATGTACCGTCCGGCATTAACATTTCAGGAGCTCCGTTAACTATCCAAATCTTTGGAAGATGACATGTCGTTGCGTCATTCCCAGCATTGTCAAATACATAAATCGAGCCATCGGCTAACATATATGCACCCGTTTCTTTTATACTATTATTCTGAAAACTATCCTGCCACATTGCAGAATATGCACCACATGGGTTGTCACAATCTTGTTGATTATACTGGCAACTACTTGGATCGCACGGGTTTCCACTATCATTGTCATCGAACTCAGAACAGTTGTAACAATCTTGTTGATTATACAGGCAACTACTTGGATCGCACGGGTCTCCACTATCATTGTCATCGAAATCAGAACAGTTGTCACAGTCGTCTACATTATACAGGCAACTACTTGGATCGCAAGGGTTTCCACTGTCATTGTCATCGAAATCAGAACAGTTGTTACAGTCGTCTACATTATACTGACAACTAGTAGGATCGCACGGATCTCCACTGTCATTATCATCAAGTGCTGAACAGTCGTCACCATTACATGTGGCTTCATCGTACTGACAACTATTTTGATCGCACGGGTCTCCACTATCATTATTATCTAATCCCGAACAGTCGCCACCATTACATGCGCCTTCATCGTACTGACAACTATTTTGATCGCACGGGTCTCCACTATCATTATTATCTAATCCCGAACAGTCTCCACCATTACATGCGCCTTCATCGTACTGGCAACTACTTGGATCGCACGGGTCTCCACTATCATTATTATCTGATGCCGAACAGTCTCCACCATTACATGCGTCTTCATTATACTCACAACTACTTGGATCGCACGGATCACCACTATCATTATCATCATTCCACCCATCAGGAGGTATAGGTATGCAAGCATAGCTATTTATTGTTGCTAAAGATAGGAATAATATTATCAATACGATATGTATTTTATTGATATTTCTCATACTACTTTTGTGTTTTTTATTTTCTAATAATATTGTGGCTACATATATAATTATCCCCCTTCAAATAAAGAGTATAAATTCCCTGAGGCAAGCTAAGGTTTATATTCATTGAGTTCTTTCCTTTCGGATAATTAAGCTTTGTACCAGCATACACTTTTACTCCAATGTTATTGTAAATTTCGGGTTTTATTTTCTGTCCCGAAATTATTTCAAAATCAACCTTGATATTATTCTGAAAAGGATTTGGGTAAATATTCGTGATTGTTATCGGGTCATTGGGCATTTTTTCAAGTACAGCCAGCGTAGGATACATGGGCTCTCTCAATTCTATTCCATAACGTTGAAGATTAGCATACAAAATATTCTTGCCTTTTTTGTTATCCACATCAAAATCAGTAGCGGAAAGCACCCATTGAGCATTCTGATTTAGCTCCAGTTGACTACTTACGGTGGCCGTGAATTTATTTCCCAATCTATCGGCATTATAATTGGTTAACAGGCTGTCGTTTTCGTACCATTGGAGCGCAAGTGTTCCATTATCTGCTTTCAGGTTTAGTCGTATAGCTTGCTCACGCTCTATCTTTTGTCCGCTCCAGTCGTAGGTATATAATTTCCCTACCCATTTGCCTTGCAGAATAGAGTCTGTAGCATTATTTTCGAAAATTCGTTTTTTTCGTGTAATCCGTCCGGTTTTCACTTCCGCCCATTTCCCTTGATCTGAAAGGGCAACCTTTCTCAAAGAATCCACCACATTGTATTTGGTGAAATCCTCCATCCATGGATGCCCATGTTTCAGGGTTTTATAAAGTAGCTGTTTCCCCTTATCAAAATCTTGTTTGTCATCGTGTCCGGTGAGGTAATAAAGTGCCAGCATATACTCACAGCTGTTATCGTTCAAGGCTGCCCCTTTTTCAAAGTACGCAATAGACTTTTCATAATCCTGTTGTATTCCAAATCCTTTGTAGGTGAGGTAGCCTGCTCCATAATAGCCATTATGATTTCCTGCCTGAGCAGCTTTATCATAATACTCGAAAGCTTGTGCAAAATCCTGTTTCACGCCATATCCTTTATGATACATTGTTCCTAAATGATAAGCCGCTTGTGCATTCCCTAAATCTGATGCTTGCTTGAAATATTGCATGGCTGTGGGGTAATCCTGATTCACCCCTTCGCCTTTCAGAAACATATTTCCCATTTCATCCATTGCTTTTGTAGATCCCTTTTCAATAAGAGATGAGTATATTTTAAACGCTTTTTGCGGATTTACATCGCAGTTAATGCCTAAGCGATATTTTTTTGCTAATGAAAGTAAAACATTGTCAGAATAAGATTCTGCATGTAGCGTATTAATAGCAATCATAACTATAAGCAATGCTAAAAATGATAATGCTCTTTGTGGTTTATATAGAAGATCTTTCATTGAATTGTAATTTTGTTGATTATTACCAGTTAATGCTTCCATTTTGAATTCGTCCCTGAGCTTTTATTTGCAATAATTTGTCAGCTTCTTTCATTGAAGATGGTATTAGTGGTTTTAACTTGTGTAGATTGTCTCTCAATTTTGTTTCATCGTACTTATCGCGTATATATACAAGCTTTGCCATTATTAGAAAATTAAATATTTCCGATTTCATATTTTCAAGCTGCGCTTCTGAATATTTATTTGTTTCTCTAAGTATAGTGATTTTAGCTTCCGTTCTTTCCATTACACCGGGAGTTGCAAATGATTTAACGTATTTCAATTTCTGGTCATCGCTAAGACTATTCATCATACCTTCGTGATTACGTTTAAGTTGTTGATGCTTTAATCTTGAAACTTCATCCGGATTATTTTTAATTTTCGCTATGGAGTCATTTAGTTTTGCGTTTACCGAATATAAATATTGAATTCGTTTTTGCTGTTGCGTATCAAGAGTAACTATTTTGTCTATTTCTTCAATTTTTTTGTCAACAGAAGAGGATTTATAACGCACCAATTTACATTTTTCTTTTTGTTGAGAAGTCAGGATTTGCATTACTCCATCATTAAATCTTTTTGCATTTTGTTTTATCAACTCAGCAATAATGGTTGGATCTGTAATAGTCTGATAAATAGAGTCTTTTGTCAATGAGGTTGCAAAGTGCAAATCAAGTATTTGTTTCTGTTGCTGGAGGGTAAGCGTAATATTTTTACTCAAATTTACGATTTTATGACCGGCAGCATTAGACGATGAAATATAAGAAATATACTTCTCTTGTTGCTGTTCATTCAAAACGGTTATCACCTTATCTTGACACAACTTGGCATTTTGGTGATATAATCGCTTTACTAAAATTTTATTTGACTCCTTTTTCTTTAATGAATCATTTGTGTTGAAATAATTCTGATAAATATCTCTAAATTGCTGCTCCTGTATCGGAGTAATAGAAATGACTTTTTTCAATTCGATAATTTCTTTATCTACTTTTGATTGTGCATACGATATAAGCACAACAATTACTAATAAACTTGTAAAAATTTGTCTTTTCATTTTGTTTTAAATTATAAATTTCATACTTGTTGACTTCAAATTACTCTCCGGTCATTATTCAACCGGAGAATAATTGAAAATATTAATTTGAATAAGTCTCTTACCCCACAATCATAGCACTAATCATGGTACTCCATGGGCCGGTTTCACCCCGGGTATTTACCCACCGAAGCAGATAATAAGACGTTTTCCCAATTTTGTTTGCATCAAATTTCACCACATAAGGTGAGGCAGTGCATGTCCCCAAATAAACGAGTTCATCGGAATTTTTGGGTGCTTCGCCATCGGCTTTCATAAATATTTCACAACCATGAACTCCTGCAGGTTTTGCATTGCTGTGTGCAGCTGTTTGGTCGTAAAACGTGATGGTGTGTTGTTGACGGATAGAGAAATCTATCGTCCCAATTGGGTAAGTATCTGGTACAGGGATGGGTGTCCGGCTTCCGCTACGAATGTTAAGCCCCATACGGGTACGGTCGGAATCGGATACTTTAGGGTTAACCGCTAACCATTGTTGTACAAATCCACGAATAATCTTTTTGTAGTCATCTAGTGCATCGTTTTTTTCGGTGACATCTGCACTCGTGCGGTTTTGTTTGTTACTGGCTTTGCCATAAGCAGTTGCCCATGCAGTTTGTTTACTTCTCAAAGAGCTAATGGTAGCTTCAGGAATTCCCCATTCTGTGGCATGAGTTTCCGAGGTGCTAACTACACTTTCTTGCCAGGTATCAAACCCAGCATCTGTTGTTGGAACATAATCAGGCATAATTTCAAATTTTAGAATTTAACGTTTATTTTACTGTTAAAGAGTAACCAATAATTTTGTCGGGAGTATTCACTGAACTGTGTATAACATTATTTTTTCTAAGAGAGGAATTGTCTCATACATTCAAGAAACATTTTCATAGGTTCTACGAACTTATATATACATTCATGATTTATTCTTTCAAATGTAAAAATCTTATATAAAGTTATGGCGAACTTTTGAGTAAATGGCTGAATCAATCATTTATGTTCAAGGAAATAGTACACACCTATCGGAAACATTAAAATAGGTATTTGAAAATAAAATTTTAATGTATAATTCTTTTTATAACTAATTTATGCCTCTCTGATAAGCTTGGGAACCACTCAGTAATTATCTTTTGCAAATTTATTACTTCATATTTCACTTAAAGTATCATTTTGCAAAATGTTACTCATTTGCTGCAATATAATATCCCGAATGAAATTCGACATTACATGCTGTTTATACTACAATGTGGTTTGGAAAAAATCGAGCGAAAGAGAATTATTTATTGTAATGAATCAGCGCGGCGGGAATGCTGTTGATATTCAAATGGAGTCATATTATTTGCATGTTTTTTAAAGACACGGTAAAATGTGTTTTTAGTTCCAAATCCACAATCAAGTCCAATAGCTTCAATTGTGATTTTGCACGACTCTGGGGAAGTCAGTAGTCTTTTTGCTTCCTCCACCCTATATTCATTAATCATATGTGTGAATTTCTTCTGCAGAAAATGATTTATCAATATAGATAATTGATGAGAAGGAATATCTATTTGATCGGCTACCATTTGCACACTACATTCTTCCAGTAAATAAGGTTTGTGAGTATTCATCACATGTTCGAGCTTCTTTAAATAGAATTCCGCTTTGCAATCATCAATTTTAAATGTTGTAATTTTACAGGTATCTTCCATACGCTCCTTTTCGTTTTCAAGAATAGATATTTCATAATATGCGTCTTTGTTGGTAATCATGCAAAAAAACAAGTAAAGAAATTGTAAATCCATAGCTAGTTGACCGATTATGATACTGGTTCGCTCTGTTGCAAAATAAAAACAGAGTGGAGCTGAAAAAATCACGTATAAAAGATTGGCTACTACAAACGGTTTGAGCCATGAAATATTCGTTTTATAATGTCCCGAGATTATGATAGTAGAAATTTTTAGCTGTGTGACTACGAGTCGATAACAAATTGACAAATGGATGATTAATGTAATATAGAGACAAACATTAAGTACATTCGATTCGATGGTAGGTGTATTGTAATCATTTATTAACCATTCTAATCGTTGAGTGCTAGATAATTTAAGAACATTCAAATTGAATAATAGGCAGGGTAATAGGGGTATCAGATGCAACAAAGAAGATTTTGCTAACAATTTGATTGGCCGATTCAACATAGCCGACACATAGAAATACAAACAAGGTCCCATGAGCAAAAGAAATAACCCATCTATAGGTAAATACCATTTTAGAATAGTGTAGTTACAATCCGTTACAATTAAATTATGAAGATATATTGAGATACTGTAGGAGATCATCAGTACCAAAAGCATGAGCAAAATCATTGCTGTCTTTATGTTCTGAAATTTTCTAACTTGCACAGCAATTGCCAGTAATAGTAAATTGAATCCGGATATTATTGGAAAGTATTTAAAAATCATTGCGAATAAATCAGAGTATTTATATATTTTAAAATTTACTCCCAAAAATATATTCATTCACTAACTTAAATGTATGTTATTTGGTATATATTACCTAAATTTTGGTAAAATACTGTATAACATCAGACTTTTTATTTTTTTTGTTTAGGTCTATCAATTTGCGGTATATAAAGTGTTTTGCGCAGAATGTTATTACGATTATTATAGTAGAATCGCAATGTTAGTATTAGAATTAAAATAAAAAAGCAGAGCCACCATCCGGTAACTCTGCTTCCATATTTAGATAATAGAATAACTATTCTACTGAGAACTTATAAATACACCATTCGTCGTATTTCTGTCCTGGGCGCAATAGTGGGCTTGGGAAGAAAGCAATGTTAGGTGAGTTAGGGAAACCTTGTGTTTCGAGGCAAATAGCATCCTGACGGTCGTAAATTTTACCTTCTTTACCGGCTACTTTATCTATCCAGTTGCCTGTATATATTTGCATGCCCGGTTGTGTTGTCAATACTTCCATTTTACGTCCTGTTGTTGGTTCGTAAACAGTTCCTGCCAATACACAGTCGCCTGCTTGTTCTTTACGCAAGCACCAGTTGTTGTCAATTCCCCATCCCGGAACATATACTTCGTCGTCGATGCGTTCGCCTATCACTGTAGGTTGACGGAAATCGAATGGAGTTTCGGCTACCGGGCGAATTTCGCCGGTCAAAGCGAATGATTCGTCCAAAACGGTGAAGAAATCGGCATTAATTTGTAAGGTATGCTCCTTGATAGTTCCGTTTCCGGCACCTTTTAGGTTGAAGTACGAGTGATTAGTCAGGCCAATAATGGTTGCTTTGTCGGTTGTAGCTTCGTAGTGCATTTTGATTTCGTTATCGTCGCTCAAAATGTAGGTACAAGTAATGGTTAAGTTACCCGGATATCCTTCTTCACCATCGGGTGAGAACAGTTCCAACACTAATTCCTGTTGCGATACCGATTTCACTGTCCATACCTTTTCGTTGTATCCGTGGATACCACCGTGCAAGGAGTTTGTTCCGTTATTGATTGGCAAGGTGTAATCCACACCGTCGATGTTGAACTTGCCATCTTTGATACGGTTAGCAAAACGACCACAAACGGCACCAAAATAGATTTCTTTTTCAATTACTTCTTCCAGTGTATCGAAAGCAAGTACCACATCGTCGAATTTACCGTTTTTATCGGCTACTATCAGGCGAATAATCTTAGCGCCATAGTTGGTAATATCTACCGACATGCCGTTTTTGTTGAACAAGGTGTAAAGCGATACCGGTTTACCGTTCAATTCTATTTCTAATTCTTTTACTGTCTTCATTTTTTTCGTTTTTTAATTTTACCACATAAGGCACTTAAGTCAACACATAAGATTAAAATAGGAAAGTTTAAACCATTTAGTCCACTAAATATAAAAGCTTAATTGAACTTATGTTTGACTTTATCTTTACATTTACTTATGTGGTAATATTTATTTCTCAGGTAGATTTCTATATAATTCATTAACGAGTGTTTGTTGCCCTTCGTAATAGATATTATCTACATTAAAGTTAATCAAGATGCCTTTTGGAACATCTAGCAGTTTCATATAAGTAAGCAATTGTGCCTGATGAACTGGCAGTATTGTTTCTATAGCCTTTAGTTCAATTACAAGGCAATTTTCTATAAAGAAATCACAACGCAACTCAATGTTAATATCATTTCCCTTATAACAATATGGTATTCTATATTCAGAAACGAAGTTGATTTTTCTCAATTGCAACTCCCTTTCTAAACATCTATGATAAACACTTTCCAACAACCCAGGCCCCAGAACTTTATGCACTTCTATTGCAGATCCAATTACCTGATATGCAATATTATTGATAAATGATTTGGTTAACTCCATAAATTATTAGAAATAAAAAACCACATAAAGCACTTATGTGTAAACTTATGTACCTTATGTGGTTAAAAGACTAAATTAGTTTATCTTGCAAGCTCCGTCGCCAATTTCGGCAATGTAGAATTGTGGTTTGATGCCTGTTTTAGCTTCGTAAGCAGCACCTACTTTTTCGATAAAGGTATCTATTGCTTCATCTTTTACCAATGAAACAGTACATCCACCAAAACCACCGCCAGTCATACGTGAACCGATAACACCTTCAATTTTCCAAGCTTCTTCGGCCATAGTGTCCAATTGCAAACCGGTAACTTCGTAATCGTCACGCAATGAAACGTGAGAAGCATTCATCAATTGACCGAACAAAGTCAAGTCGCCTGCTTTCAACGCTTTTACAGCATCAGAAGTACGTTGAACTTCACCTACAACGTGACGGGCGCGTTTAAGTGCGATAGGATCTGTAATTGCATAAGAGATACTGTTGAATTCTGCTTCGGTCAATTCAGCTAAATATTTCAATGGACGAACAGTATTCAATTGCTCAACAGCTAATTTACATTCAGCTACACGTTGGTTGTAAGCACCTGAATCTAATTTGTGAGGACTGTGAGTATTTGAGATAAGAATTTTTACACCTTCAAGTTTTACAGGAACTAATTCAAATTCTAATGTGTCGCAATTCAAGTGAATTGCATGGTCTTTTGCACCATTAGCCGAAGCAAATTGATCCATGATACCACAGTTTACCAACGCAAACTCATGTTCTGATTTCTGACCTATTTGAGCCAATACAGTGCGGTTGAAACCTGTTCCCAATTGATCATTGAATGCATAAGCAGTAACTACTTCCAATGCAGCTGACGAAGAAAGTCCGGCACCGTTAGGTACATTACCCCAGATAAGGATATCGTAACCCTCAGTAATAGCAATACCACGTTTTACGAATTGAGCAATAACTCCCAGTGGATAATTTACCCATGATTTGTCAAGTGGAGTAGTCAGTTGATCGAAACCAAGAGAAATGATTTCAGGTTGGTTCAACGATTTGAAGTTGATAGCTTTTTTGTCGTTTTTTGCCAACAACAAATAAGTTCCAAAACTCAATGCGCATGGAAATACTGATCCACCATTGTAATCGGTATGCTCACCAATAAGGTTTACACGACCCGGAGAGAAATACACTGCTTCGGCTGCTTTGCCGT
>Ga0302215_10000069_pt1 | contig 83573 bp, 44 predicted proteins | sample II_Fen_N3_1_FD_194580 | JGI IMG/M metagenome (GOLD analysis project Ga0302215, IMG submission 194580) | Peat permafrost microbial communities from Stordalen Mire near Abisko, Sweden - II_Fen_N3_1 | ecosystem: Environmental > Terrestrial > Soil > Wetlands > Permafrost | place: Sweden: Abisko... | reverse complement strand
TAAGATGGCACAACCCTACTTCATCGACACGACGCTTCGAGATGGCGAACAAGCCCCCGGAGTTGTTTTCTCGCTTCCCGAGAAGCTGCGGATTGCGGCTTTGCTGGAAGGCGCCGGTGTGCCCGAACTGGAAGTGGGGACCCCCGCCATGGGTAAGGCAGAGCTGGAATCCATTCGCACCATCTGCCAAATGGGCTTTTCCTTCAAGACGTTGGCCTGGTGCAGAGCGACTGAAAACGACCTGCTGATGGCCGAAAAGACACGAGCAAATGGCGTGCATCTTTCCTTTCCGGTTTCGGACATCCTCATGAAGGCGATGGGGAAAAATCGGAGTTGGGTGTTTACCCAAATGCAGCAACTGCTTGGGCAAGCATTGAACAGCTTTGACTATGTGACGGTTGGAGCACAAGATGCCTCAAGGGCTGAACCCACTTTCTTGAAGGAATTCACCCAAGCCGTCCTTTGTTTTGGCGCCAGTCGGATTCGCCTGGCAGATACGGTGGGTTTGCTGAACCCAATAACCACAATGCAACTGGTTCAAGCGGTTCGAAATGTCGACCCGGATTTCTCCATCGAGTTCCACGGACACAACGATTTGGGAATGGCCACCGCCAATACCCTGGCAGCTTGGATGGCCGGTGCCGATTGTTTGAGCACCACCGTGAACGGCCTTGGTGAGCGCGCAGGCAATGCCGCCATGGAAGAAGTAGCCATGGCATTGGAATTGAGCGCCGGAATACCCTGTGGTTTACGAACCGAGCGGTTCAACATTCTAAGCCAATATGTGGCTGAAGTCTCCAATCGACCGATTTGCGTTTCCAAACCCATTACCGGAAGCATGGTCCTTTCGCACGAAAGCGGCATCCATACCGGATGTCTGCTAAAAGATAGGTCTACCTACCAACTTATTGAAGCACAACGAATAGGCCGTGAGGAACAGGCGTTCATCATTGGCAAGCATAGTGGAAAAGAAACGTTGCGCCACTTTTTAAAAGACGCAGGCATTCCCTATGAGGAGGAGCATGGAGAAGATCTGCTCGCTCAAGTTAAAACGTTTTCCGAAACGCTCAAAAGAAGCCTTAGTAAAGAGGAGCTATTCAACATTTACAAACAACTGTCCCACCAAAAAAGCAACCATCATGTCAATGAATACCAACCAGCCTGAACCCGAAATGAAGGCCCAAGCGTTCTCTTGCCTCCAGTATGCGAATGGATTCTACAAAACCTTTACGGGTAGCCTGAACAAACAGGACAATCGATTTGACAACGATCTGCTCTATAATTTCGCGGTCATGAGCGTTGAAAAGTATTTTGTCGCCCTGTTGGCCCGGTACGACTGGAATGGCACCCACCACATGCCCCTGGGGCTTTATAAGGAAGCCCAGGGTTTTGAACCAGAACTGACGGAAAGCATGAAGAAAACGGCCATTTTAGTTGGAAAATTCGAAGCCATATGTTCCTTGGACGGTTTTGGTTACCGAACCCCATCCACCGAGGAATTGTTTCAAATGGAAACTGGCATTCAAGAACTAAAAGTACTGGTCGAAAAAAGGCTTTCGGAGATTTAATCCGGAAATAGCAGGAACCAAACATGCAACTCCCGGACACGATCTGCTTGTTCGTGCGTTTGGCATTTTAAGAGCATGGAATTGATGGCATCCTCGCATTCGTCGTATGTAAAGCCACGTCCTCGTTTTTCAAGCATATCGAGGAGTTCTGTTTTCGTTTTGCAATTGTAGCAGCTTTTTCTCAAATCGGCGTTCGATTCAATTTCGCGAAAGAAAACAAGGGCGTTCAGAATGCTCATGGGCGTATTTATTTACTGTCTGAATCACAGGTTGTGTCGCAACTGTCACATGCACCTCCGCAAAGTTGCGTCTGCGTCATCAATTCCTTCATTCCGAATTTCGGTAAGCGTTCCGCCTTCCACAAACTCAAGTTGTATCGAAGGTTGGAGCCCTGTGTTCGATAAACGCTGAACCCTTTGTTGACCAGCACCTTCAAAGCCATCGGATGCATGTTGACGGAGAGAATCTCGGTCACTGAATGCTCTTCGAGAGCAGGTAGCAAATCGCCCAAATTAGCCGCCAAGTCGCTCACTTTCAACCATTGGAGTTCAGTCGTTTCCTTGTCGTACAAACAAAGGTGTCCGTTGGCGTCCAGGGTATTGGCAATGTTGTTGCGTCCTGAATCGAGGTTCTTGACGGGAATCGCTATGCGCATGAGCTATAGAGTTCAGTCATGTTCCTTTTTTGTTTTAAAGCGTTTGGGCTCAATATCGTACTTTTTGATGCGAATGCCCATGATGCGTTCTGTAATGCCCAAACTATCAGCTGCTTTAGCACCGTTTCCCTTGGAGGCAATCAAGGCGTCGATGATGATTTGTTTCTCGATCTTGCCCAAAATGATGTCCAGCGTGCCCGATTGGGCGGTTTGGCTGGAGGTTGCCGTCTGCAAGGTCGGCGGCAGGTTGTTGGTTCGGATCACTTCATCGGTGCTTAGAATGCAGGCGCGCTCGATGCAGTTTTCCAACTCGCGGATGTTGCCCGGCCAATGATAGACCATCAGCGAATCGATGGCCATGGTGGTGATCCGTTTGATTTTTTTTCCGTGCTTTTTGTTAAACTTTTCGATGAAAAAGTTGGCCAGCACGGGAATATCGTTGATGCGTTCCCGCAGTGAAGGTATGTAAATGGGAAACACATTGATGCGGTAATACAAATCTTCCCTGAATTCGTTGGTGGCGATGAGCTCTTCCAAATTTCGGTTTGTGGCGCAGAGAATGCGAACATCCACATGGATGGGTTTGGTGCTGCCGACGCGTTCGATTTCCCGCTCTTGCAGCACGCGAAGCAGTTTCACCTGTATGACGGGAGGAATGTCGCCGAATTCATCCAAAAAGATGGTACCACCGTTGGCTGCCTCGAATCGACCGATGCGTTGGGTGCTTGCGCCCGTGAAGGAGCCTTTCTCGTGCCCAAAAAGCTCACTTTCGATGAGGCTCTCCGGCAAGGCGGCGCAGTTTACTTTGATGAACGGCTTGTTTTTCCGAAGGCTGTTGAAGTGGATGGCGTCGGCTACCAATTCCTTGCCTACACCGCTTTCCCCGCGTATCAGTACCGTGGCATCGGTCGTGGCGACGCTTTCGATCAAGGAAAAGACGTCGTTCATCTTACCCGAATTGCCGATGATTTGATCCGGATTGATCAAGTTGCGCAGTTCGCCCTTCAAATTTCTGTTTTCATTGCGCAACTGCTCCAATTCCTCGGCATACTCCTGGCGTCTGCGCATGGTGCGCCCCACCATGGAGCCCACAATCTTGAGCAATCGCTCGTCGTAATCGAAGGAGACGACCCGGTCGTAAATTTTGTGGAAGCTCAACGTGCCGATAATCTCATCTTTGTACCGGATGGGCGTGCAGATGAACGAAACATCCAATCCGTTGATGCGTAACGGCGCTTGCGTCAGATTGAGAAACTTTTTCGAGTCGGCAATTTTGGGGATCCGCACCGTTTCGCCCTCCTGAATGACTTTGCCAATGATGCCTTCACCAATTCGGTAAACCACTTTTTCCTTTTCTTCCGGCCGAATTCCATACGCACCTTCAATTCGGATCACTTGATTTTCACGATTCAGGATAGTCAGGATAATGCGTTCGGCACTCAAGTGTTCCGCCAACATGCGAATGACCTCGTCCAAATCAATGTCCTTGTTGCTCAGCAAGAAACTGAGTTCTAGCAAGACATCAAGCTCCTTTGCTCCGTAGCAATCAGGGCGGTTTAATTTACAAAAAGAACCAATACTTTCCATTATACCTTACAAAATAACACGCATAACCTATTAATGGTGTCATAATGTATGCAAAAATACGAATAATACTGACATTATGTGTATTTGCAACAAGTTTTGTTTGATTTTTTTAATTTCAACGCCCTTCTTGGTGCTTGCAAGCTGATTTTTCACTTCGATTTCTGCAAAGTTTTACCTACCTTTGCGCTATCAAAGCAACCCCATCAACACTATGATTCAATTCTTTAGTACACAGGCTAATAGCATTATTGCTGTGCAGGCTCCCCGTGTTTTTACCGAAGCTGAGAAAGCCAAATTGATTTGGCTTTTGAGTGATGCCAAACCGCTCGACGAACACGTTCTGGAAGGAATTTTTGTCGGTCCCCGTCGCGAAATGATCACACCTTGGAGCACCAACGCTGTAGAAATCGCCGCCAATTTGGGCGTGGAAGGTATTCAACGTATGGAGGAATTCTATCCGGTTTCCTCCGAAGAAGCCGAGCACGACAGTATGTTGCAGCGCATTTTCAAGGGGTTGAACCAAGACTTGTTCACCATCTCCAAACAACCGGAACCGATATTATCGATTTCAGACATAGCCGCCTTCAATGCACAAGAGGGTTTGGCGCTTAGCCCGGAAGAAATTGCGTATTTGGACGATGTCGCTGTGAAGATGGGTCGCAAACTCACCGACAGCGAAGTGTTCGGTTTCTCGCAGGTGAACTCGGAGCATTGCCGCCACAAAATCTTCGGTGGCGTCTACATCATTGACGGTGAAGAAAAGCCTTCTTCCTTGTTTGAACTCATAAAAAAGACTTCGGCCATCAACCCCAATCGGTTGGTTTCCGCCTATAAAGACAATGTGGCTTTCAACGAAGGCCCTGTCATCGAGCAATTTGCACCTGCCACTTCCGACAAACCCGATTATTTCGAGATTAAGGATTTCGCCTCCGTCATTTCTTTAAAGGCTGAAACCCATAATTTTCCGACTACGGTCGAACCCTTTAATGGAGCGGCTACCGGCACCGGTGGTGAAATCCGCGACCGCCTGGGTGGTGGTAAGGCTTCCCTGCCCATCGCAGGCACGGCTGTTTACATGACTTCCTACCCCCGCACCGAACCGGACCGCGAGTGGGAGCAGTCCATGGAGGAACGCCCCTGGTTGTACCAAACGCCCGAACAGATTTTGATCAAGGCTTCCAACGGAGCCAGCGATTTCGGCAACAAATTTGGTCAGCCGCTTATTTGTGGTTCGTTGCTTACGTTTGAACATGCTGAGAACTCGAAAAAATTCGCTTACGATAAAGTCATCATGCTGGCCGGCGGTGTCGGTTTCGGCAAAAAAGTCGATGCACTGAAAGGTGATCCCAAAGTGGGCCAGAAAGTGGTGCTGCTGGGTGGTGACAATTACCGCATCGGAATGGGTGGCGGCGCCGTTTCCTCCGTGGAAACCGGCCAATACTCCTCCGGCATCGAACTGAACGCCGTTCAGCGTGCCAACCCTGAAATGCAGAAGCGTGCCGCAAATGTAATCCGTGCACTGTCTGAACTCGATAACAACCCTGTCGTTTCCATCCACGACCACGGTGCAGGCGGCCATTTGAACTGCCTTTCCGAACTGGTGGAAGCCACCGGCGGCAAAATCGACATGAGCAAGTTGCCCATTGGTGACCCGACGCTTTCAGCCAAGGAAATCATCGGCAACGAAAGCCAGGAGCGCATGGGCTTGCTCGTTAACGCCGAAGACATTGATTTTATCAAACGTGTAGCCGACCGCGAACGCTCTCCGATGTATGTGGTGGGTGAAACGACCGGTGACCATCTATTCGTATTTGAGCAAGCCGACGGGCAGAAGCCCATGGATTGGCGCCTCGATTATATGATCGGCAAACCGCCGCGCACCGTCATCACGGATACGACCTTGAACGAAACGTTCGAACCGGTTACCTACGAACCTTCTTTGCTGGACGAATACGTGGAAACCGTGCTGCAACTCGAAGCCGTGGCTTGCAAGGACTGGCTCACCAACAAGGTGGACCGTTCCGTAACGGGTAAAGTTGCCCGCCAACAATGCGTGGGTGAAATTCAGTTGCCGCTTGCCGATTGTGGCGTAGTGGCGCTGGACTATCGCGGCAAAACAGGTATCGCAACGTCCATCGGACATGCGCCTCAGGCTGCCTTGGCTGATCCGGCTGCAGGTTCCGTTCTGGCCATCGCCGAATCCTTGACCAACATCGTTTGGGCTCCGTTGAAAGAGCAGATTGACAGCGTTTCGCTTTCAGCCAACTGGATGTGGCCTTGTAAGAATCCCGGTGAAGACGCGCGCTTGTACAAAGCAGTGGAAGCTGCTTCCGAATTTGCCATTGCTTTGGGTATCAATATTCCGACGGGCAAGGATTCCTTGTCCATGACGCAGAAATACGGTGACGAAAAGGTGTTCTCACCCGGTACGGTCATTGTTTCAGCCGGAGCCGAAGTTTCGGACGTGAAAAAAGTGCTGACGCCTGTTTTGGTGAACAACCCTGCTTATCCCTTGTACCACATTGACTTTTCGTTCGATACGTTGAAATTGGGCGGCTCCGCCTTTGCACAATCTTTGAATAAGATTGGCAACGAAGTGCCCACCGTCACCAAGCCCGAATACTTCCGGGAAGCGTTCAACGCCATTCAGCATTTTATCGAACAGAGCTGGATCGTGGCCGGTCACGATATTTCCGCCGGCGGTCTCATTACTGCGATGCTCGAAATGTGTTTTGCCAATGTGGAAGGCGGTCTGGAAATCAATCTGGACGGTGTGGCCGAAGAGGATCTCATCAAGATCTTATTTGCTGAAAACCCCGGTGTACTCATTCAGGCTCGTGAACCGCAGAAGGTGGAAAAATACCTGCACGAAAACGGACTTGGTTTCGCCTTTTTGGGTGTTCCTGCCGAAGAACGTCAGATCCTAATTGAAAAGGACGGCATTCAATACGACTTCTTTATTGACCACCTGCGCGATGTCTGGTTTGAATCCTCCTATTTGCTGGAACGCAGGCAAAGCGGCGTGAAAGCGGCTACGGCTCGCTTCGAAAATTACAAACTGCAACCGCTGGAATTCGTTTATCCTAAGACTTTTAACGGCAAACTCTCCAAATACGGCATTTCCCCCGACCGCCGCACCAAAACAGGCACGAAAGCCGCCATCATCCGTGAAAAGGGTGTGAACGGCGACCGTGAAATGGCCTACACCTTATATTTGGCAGGTTTCGACGTCAAAGACGTCCACATGACCGACTTGATGTCTGGCCGCGAAACATTGGAAGATGTGAACATGATTGTCTTCGTGGGTGGTTTCTCCAACTCCGACGTGCTTGGTTCCGCCAAAGGTTGGGCTGGTGGCTTCCTTTTCAACGAAACGGCCCGCAAGGCGCTGGATGCCTTCTATGCCCGTGAGGACACGTTGAGCCTTGGCATCTGCAACGGTTGCCAATGTCTTGTGGAACTCGGTCTGGTTTATCCAGAACACGAGCAAATGCCCAAGATGCTGCACAACGAATCGCACAAGTTCGAGTCGGAATTCATCACCGTTACTATCCCTGAAAACCATTCCGTGATGCTGAGCTCACTGGCCGGCAGCAAGTTGGGTGTTTGGGTGGCCCATGGTGAAGGCAAGTTCAGCCTGCCGTACGAAGAGTCCAAGTACCACATCATCGCCAAATACAACCACGCCGCTTATCCGGCCAACCCCAACGGTTCCGACTATGCCACGGCTGGCATCTGTTCCGCTGATGGCCGCCATTTGGCCATGATGCCGCATCCCGAACGCGCGATCTTCCCTTGGCAGAACGCGAATTATCCGCTTGATCGCCTGAACTCAGACCAAGTGACGCCATGGATGGAAGCCTTTGTAAACGCCCGCAAGTGGGTCGAAGAAAAAACAAAATAATGGCCATTCTCGGTAAAGTCAACCCACTCAAGGTGGTGAAAGTCGTGGACTTCGGTGTCTACCTGGACGGCGGCAGCGACGGTGAAATTCTGTTGCCCAAGCGCTACGTTCCTGAAGTCTGTGAACTAGGCGATACCCTGTCGGTGTTCATCTACAACGATTCCGAAGACCGCCTCATTGCGACCACGGAGAAACCCTACGTCATGGTGGGCGAATTTGCCGCGCTCGAAGTGGTGGAAGTCAACGAAGTGGGAGCTTTCCTCGATTGGGGGCTCATGAAGCACTTAATGGTGCCTTTCCGCGAACAAAAGATTAAAATGGAAGAAGGCCGCCGTTATCCAGTGTTCGTTTTCGTCGATTTCGACAGCAAACGAATCACGGCTTCAGCCAAGATCGAGAAGTTTGTGGACGAAAGCAAACCGGAACTGGAAGTGGGGCAGGAGGTTGACCTTTTGATCTACAAGAAAACGGACATGGGCTGGAAAGCCGTGATCAATCAACAATATACCGGTGTGCTGTACGATAATGAAATCTTCAAGGAAATTCATACGGGAGAGACTTTGAAGGGTTTCGTCAAGCAGATTCGTCCCGACGACAAGATTGACTTGATGCTGCAAAAGGCTGGTTTCGAGAAGATTGATGACTTCGCACTGAAGTTGCATGCCTTGCTGAAGGAAGCCGACGGGTTCCTGCCGTTTACAGACAAGAGCCAAGCGGACGATATTTATGAAGCGTTCGGCATTAGCAAAAAAACATTCAAAAAGGCGGTGGGCGACCTGTACAAAAAGCGACAAATACTACTGGAACCGGACGGAATTCGGTTGGTCTGAAACCGTTTCAAACATACTTCATGGGGAGCAATCAATCAATTGCTCTCCATTTTTTATTACGTACCCACGAAGATGAAAGAAACGTTCAAGCATTTCCATTTTTTTTGCTATTTTTCGGATTGCAAATAAAACCACCCAATGAAAAAGCTAGCCGCATTGCTCCTTATTACAATTAGTACCGCACTTTCCGCTCAGAAATTTGAAGGGTTGGCCCTAACACCACCCATGGGCTGGAACAGCTGGAATAAATTCGCCTGCGACGTAAACGAGACAAAGATTCGCGAAGTGGCCGATGCCATGGTTTCAACCGGTATGAAAGATGCTGGCTATGAATACGTTGTGATAGACGACTGTTGGCATGGAGAACGCGATGCCCAGGGTTTCATCACTGCAAATTCAGAACGCTTTCCTTCAGGCATCAAAGCCTTGTCCGACTACATACATGCCAAAGGTTTGAAGTTTGGCATCTACTCCTGTGCGGGTTCCAAAACCTGTGCGGGGCATCCGGGCAGCCAGGGCCACGAGTTTCAAGATGCACTTACGTATGCTTCTTGGGGAGTGGATTATCTAAAATACGACTGGTGCAATACCGGCAAAAGAAACGCCGAGGAAGCCTACACGACCATGAGTCAAGCACTACGCGCAGCTGGACGACCTATCGTTTTCAGCCTTTGTGAATGGGGTGGAAATAAGCCTTGGGAATGGGCAAAACCGATTGGCCACCTTTGGCGCACCACGGGCGATATTTACAACTGTTTTGATTGTGTCAAGGATTACGGAGGTTGGAATTCTTGGGGTGTTATGCAGATTCTCGACAAGCAAGACGGTTTGCGCAAATTTGCTGGTCCCGATCATTGGAACGATCCCGATATGCTGGAAGTTGGTAACGGAATGCCCGTGAACGAAGAGCGCGCTCATTTTACAATGTGGTGCATGCTGTCAGCTCCGCTTATTGCAGGAAATGACCTGCGATCGATGCGTATCGAAACGTTGGGCGTACTTTCCAATAGGCAAGCAATCGCCATCAATCAAGACTCTTTGGGCATTCAGTGCTTCCGCCATGAAGTCAAGGATAGTGTGGAAACATGGCTGAAACCGCTGCATAACGGACGTTGGGCACTTTGCTTCTTGAACAGGAGCACCAGCCCGAAAAGTATCAGCATGGACTGGCAGTCGTTTTCAGTAAAAGATCCGTTGAGTGGGTTGGAAATCAATACTTCCGGCCCGTCGATATGGCAGCTGTTGGATATTTGGAAACCTATGCCTAAAAAGCTGATGAATACCAAAAAACCATTGGTGGCTACCATCCCCGGCCACGATGTTTTGTGTCTGAAATTGTTTAAATAATTCGTTTCGTTTAGAAACAGTACCGTTTGCCATGCTTAAAAGAGCCATTTTCTATTCATTGTTTATCGTGTCCTTATTGCTTTTATTTTCCTTTAAAATAAAAGAATTGCCCGTGAAGGAAAAATCTGTTGTTCAACGGAACGGGTCGCTGCAGGTCAAAGGCACTCAACTCATGAATCAATTCGGGGATACCGTCGTCTTGCGTGGCATCAGTTTCGGTTGGCATTGTTTCCACCCAACGTTTTACAACGACTCCTGCGTGACTTTTCTGGTTAAAGATTGGAAAGTAAATGTATTGCGTGCAGCCATGGGTGTGGATCCCAATCATGGGTATATCAAGGCACCGGAAAATAGTGTGAAATTGATTTCAAACGTAGTGGATGCCGCCATCAGGAACGGGGTGTATGTTATCATCGATTTCCACAGTCACAAAATTCACACCCAAGAAGCATTGACGTTTTTTACTGAAATGGCGACCAAATATGGAAAGTCACCCAATGTGATTTATGAACTATTTAATGAACCTGACGACCAATGTTCATGGCCTGATGTTAAAGCTTATTCCGAGCAAATCATTGCTGCCATCAGGGCCATAGATCCCGATAATCTCATTTTGGTGGGCTGTCCGCGTTGGGATCAGGATCTTCAGCTTGTTGCAGCCAATCCGTTGAAGGGGCAAACGAACCTCATGTACACCTTGCATTTCTATGCAGGAACGCACAAAAAGTGGCTACGTGATCGAGCGGATGCAGTCATTTCTCAGGGTCTCCCTGTTTTTGTATCCGAATGTGCCGGAATGGAAGCCACTGGAGATGGACCGATTGATTCTAACGAATGGCAAGCATACCTTAACTGGATGGAGAAAAATCATCTGAGTTGGTGTACTTGGTCGCTTTCTGATAAGGTTGAATCTTGCTCCATGCTGGTGCATGGTTCCTCTGCGACCGGCTATTGGCCGGAAGCAGCGATCAAGGAGTGGGGCATGATCAGTCGGACCCTTATACGGTCTCGAAACACGACACACTGACATCAAGTCGACAACAGCAAAAGGCATTTGCACGATCCTGAGTATTTATTATAGATGCTTAATAGCCTGAAAATTAAACTTCAGGCTATTATTTTGCATTTTTTCAAAAAAAAGTTCATAATTCCTTTGCAAAATAAGGAGAACATCGTTTCTTTGTGGCATAGCGACATAGACCACTAAACCGTTCGGCCATGATTGAAATTAAGAATCTGCATTTTCAGTATCAAAAGAAGCAGCCGTTGTTCGACGATTTTTCGTTGGATATTCAGCCCGGAAGCATAATCGGCCTGCTCGGAAAGAACGGAGCCGGCAAGTCCACGCTCTTGAACCTCATTGCAGGTTTGATGATGCCTCAAAAAGGAGAATTGCTTGTAAATGGGTTCAAATCCTTCCAACGGGATCCGAATTTTCTGGCCGATTTGAGTATGGTCCCTGAAGATTTTTCGCTACCTCCCGTTACCATCGATTGGTATGTGAGGGCGGTGAGTCCTTTGTACCCTTCGTTCGATCACGTAAAGCTGGACAAGATCCTTGAGGAGTTCGATTTGGAACGAAACAGCCGCCTAAACCAAATGTCTCATGGACAGCGAAAGAAATTCATCATAGCATTCACCTTGGCCAGTAATTGCAAATTGATCGTGTTGGATGAGCCGACCAACGGGTTGGATATACCTTCCAAAAGTCAATTCAGGAAGATACTGGTAGGCTCTGTTACGGAAGAACAGTTGGTCATCATATCCACCCATCAGGTAAAAGACATCGACACCATTCTCGATAAAGTGTTGGTCATTGACGAGGGCAAGTTGTTGTTTGAAAAAACCATGATGGAGATCAATCAAAAGTGGTTTTTCGATACGGTGACCAGTTTGAAAGGGATTAGCGACGTGCTCTACCAGGAGAGTGCCACCATGGGTTACAAAATTATCCAACCAGTCACCGACGGTCGAGAATCGCCAGTCGATATGGAACTTTTATTCAACGCCATCATTCATAAATCCATTCAATAAGATGAAAACGAACTCTTTTTTCGATTTCAACCGGTTTGTGCTGTTTGCAAAACAGGATTTATTACTCAACAAGAACAAATACCTGTTGATTTTTTCGATGTTTTTGCTGGGATTATATACCATGATTGTTTTTCAAATGTATGAGAATCCATACGGATACGTCTATCATCATGAGGCTGTTGTGAACGCTGCGTCTGAAGGCTGGGCGTATATGAACCTATTTGTCATGGTACTGATCGGCTATGCAGCTTTTATCGGTATTTCGTTTTCCGGTATGGGTAGTAAGGTGAAATGTGCCAACTATTTGACGATACCCGCTTCGACCTTTGAAAAATATCTTTTTCCATTTCTTTTTCGGATGGTTTTCGGTTTGGCTCTCTTCACACTGATTTTTTGGGTGGATACGCGTTTGGCACGTCTCACGCTCATGAATTCGCCAAAGTTCATCCTACATGACTATACGATTGTGCCGTTTCAATTCACCATGCTTAAGGGAACCGTAAGTGACCTATTCATTGATTTTGAACGATTTTTCATGTTGGCATTCATCGGTATATACCTCTTTGTTGTGCCGCTCTTTTTCAGAAAACAAGCCTTGGTTAAAACAGTCGTATCCTTTTTTGTCTTGATCTTCTTGTTTTTCAGCATTATGGTAGGCTTGTCACATGTTTTCAATCCAAACGTTCGTGGATTTAATGTCGACTTGGACAATATCAAGATTTCCGATCACATCTACATACTTGATTTGTTGTCGCTGTTCTTGACTTCAGTCAGTAGTATTTTACTCGTGTTTCTTGGCTATTTCAAACTTAAGGAAAAACAGATATGAGTATCGATTTCAAATCGTCCAAGGGAATTTTTCAGCAACTAGCAGATACCCTTTCGCATCGGATTCTGGAAGGCAGCCTTCCGGCTGGCGACCGAGTCCCATCGGTGCGTGATTTGGCGGAGGAATTCGAAGTCAATCGGAACACTTTGCTTCGAACCTACGCGTTGCTCAGCGATGCCGGAATCATCGAAAACAAACGTGGCATCGGCTTCTTCGTGGCGGACGATGCGGTTGAACGCATTCGAGCCAAAGAAAAAGCAGACTTCTTCGACAACGAACTTCCGGAATTCATTCAAAAAGTTCAATTGCTGAAATTGACGCCCAGCGACTTATCCGATTTGCTTCTAATCCTCGAAAAAAATAAGACCGATGAAAACAAGTACTAAAATCATACTTTTCCTGGCTGTTCTATCATTGGCAGCCCCCTTGACATTGTTCATCTTTTCGTATGTACACCAAAAAGAGTTGAAATCTGGATATGTATGGATTACCAAGGCTGTCCCACCTTTTTCGGTGGTGGTCGGGATGGGTAAAACGACCTTCAGTATCGAAGGCTGTGATTCCAATGTCGTTGCTTCTCATCTCAAAAATGGTCATGTGACCTATCTGTATGTTCGAAACGATACGCTGTTTGTCCAAGAAACAAACATCAAAAATGAGGCAGAAGAATTGATTGTCGTACGGTCTAAATCACTGCGTTCCATCGTGGTTTCGCCAGGGGATATGATTTCTGTCAGCAAATTGAAGGAAGGCCCTTTGAGTCTACATTGTACAGGTGGATTCATAAACATCGAAGGTAATTTGATTGATGCACTTAGGGTCTATGATACGATGAAAAAAGAACCAACAGTCACAAGCTTTTTGGAGATTGTGGCATCCAATTCCTCCGAGATTCATCTGAACAAAATGAAACTAAAATCTTGGTCGGTCCGTTTGAATGAATCGTCCATGGAAGCCAATACCATCATTTCAGACGAATTGAAATTAACGGCGAAAAACCATTCGTTGGCCAAAATAAACTTGTGTCCCCATAAAGTCTTTGCTGAACGCGATTCCATAAGCGACATTGTTTTAAAATAAATACAGATTGACATAGAAAGAACAAAAATCCTACCAAAATGTATGAAATTGCGCGCAAAAACCATATCTTTGCGCGCAATTTAACCTAATTGAGATGATAGACGTAGGATTAACTACATTTATGATCCTGGCTACCAGTTTAGTAATGCTGATGACGCCGGGATTGGCCTTCTTTTACGGAGGAATGGGATGCAAGAAGAACATTCTGAGCATCATGATGCAGAGTTTTGTTTCCATGGGCATCAGCACGGTGCTCTGGTTTGCATTCGGCTATTCCGTATGCTTTAGTGGCGATATGGCCCATGGTACCGATTTGTTCGGCATTATTGGAAATCTGGACAAAGCCTTTTACCATGGCATCACACCCTCCACCTTGTATTCAGCGGATAAACCTTTTCCGGAATACATTTTCATTGCCTACCAGATGATGTTTGCCATCATCACGCCGGCGCTGATAACGGGTGCGTTCATCAATCGTGTGACCTTCAAGGCGTACATCTTTTTCCTGATCCTATGGCAAATTTTGGTGTATTATCCGTTTGTGCACATGATTTGGGGTGGTGGATTGCTCGCTACTTGGGGTGTGTTCGACTTTGCCGGTGGTATTACAGTCCATGCGACAGCAGGTTTTGCCGCACTAGCCTCGGTCTATTTTGTTGGAAAACGGCAACATGGCAAGTCTGAACCGAACAACATTCCGCTGGTAGCCATCGGGACCGCTTTACTGTGGTTCGGTTGGTATGGTTTCAATGCCGGTAGTGAGCTTGCAGTGAATTCCATCACGGTTTCAGCCTTTCTGAATACGGATACCTCTGCTTCCTTTGCGGCGGTGACTTGGTTGCTCATAGAATGGAACACAGGCAAGAAAAAGCCGACCTTTATGGGGCTGATGACAGGAGCAGTGGCTGGTCTGGCCACCATTACGCCGGCAGCAGGTTATGTCGATATTTATTCCTCTGCCATCATCGGTATCATTGCGGCCGTCGGATGTTTCTTCGCTGTGAAGTTCAAGGGGAAAAGAGGTTGGGACGATGCACTTGACGTTTGGGGCATCCATGGTATGGGTGGCGTCATCGGAACGCTTTGTCTTGGACTCTTTGCACACAACACCATCAATGCTGCCATTCCGAACGGTTTGTTATTCGGAGGGGGCATCGGCTTGCTTTTCAAAGAATTTGTAGCGATCCTGCTGGCAGTGGGCGTAGGCTTTTTCTTTACCCTGTTGTTGTTCCATGCCATCAATAAATTCATACCGGTTCGGGTATCGATGATCGAACAAAAGATGGGCTTGGACTTGTTGAACCATGGTGAGGTAGCGCGTCAGGATTAACCGGAATCTACCTATCCATTTTTTAAACGAACCCCTGAAAGGTAAAATGATACTTTTCAGGGGTTTTGATTTGGACGCTAGTGACTTTCTTTTTTGGTTGTGAAATAGATTCGGCACTAAATGACTGAATATTGGTATTCGGTTTTATACAATGATGGTATTTTTGAGTAAATAACACCTACTTTTCGTATACGCTATAAAGAACCAAAAATGAAACCATCCTACAGAGTCTTCTCCATCCTGATGTTTTTCAGTATAACCTTGCTTTCACCATGTTTGGCCGAAACTGGATCGTTGATTCGCCCCGGTGAAATTTGGCCCGACAACAACGGTGTGCACATCAACGCGCATGGAGGTGGCATGCTCTATTACGAAGGTTCTTATTATTGGTTCGGGGAATTCAAGAGTGAACGCTCCAATTCCGCCTTAGTAGGGGTTACATGCTATTCCTCAAGCGATCTGGCCAATTGGAAAAATGAAGGGATAGCGCTTTCAGTCGATAAAGAAAATCCTGCCAGTGAAATCTCGCGAGGTTGCATCATTGAACGTCCAAAGGTTGTTTACAATAAGGAAACGGGTCTGTTTGTCATGTGGTTCCACCTCGAATTGAAAGGACAGGGGTATGCTGCTGCCAGGGCAGGTGTTGCCGTTAGTGAAAAAGTGACTGGTCCTTATCGTTACCTCCGTTCGTACCGTCCCTGTGCCGGTAAGTGGCCGTTGGATTATCCGGATGCTTGGAAGAAAACCGATCCCAATGCCGCAAGTCTGAAATGGTGGACACCGGAATGGTACAAGTCCGTTCAAGAAGGATTCTTCGTTTGCAGGGATTTCGAAAGTGGTCAAATGTCCAGGGACATGACTATTTTTATGGATGACGACGGCAAAGCCTATCACATTTATTCCTCGGAAGAAAACCTCACCCTGAATATTGCTGAATTGAGCAGCGACTATCAGTCACACACCGGAAAATACATCCGTTTGGCTCCTGCCGGGCACAATGAGGCTCCTGCCATGTTCAAAAAGGATGGCACTTATTTTCTCATCACTTCGGGTTGTACCGGTTGGGATCCGAATGCGGCCAGATGCTTTACGGCAAAAAGCATTTGGGGGCCCTGGGCGGCGCTGAAAAATCCTTGGCAGGGTGAGCGTGCCGACATCTCTTTCGATTCTCAGAGCACCTTTATATTCCCCATTCAGGGCAAGAAAAACCAGTTTGTCTTCATGGCAGACCGTTGGCGCCCCAGAAATCCCTCCGACGGCCGTTACATCTGGTTGCCCATTGAATTTAAGGATGGTGCTCCGGTGCTGAACTGGAAAGACGCTTGGTCACCGGATGCATTGTAGTTGGCATAAAAAGGCCGGAAACAACCAAGTTTCCGGCCTTTTTTTAGGGTCTAACAATTTTAAATTGTTGATTGCCGCAGCGTAGCACATAAATTCCCGCTGGTAGTGCGGCGATGCTTATTTCCGTAGTTGCTGAAACCAATGTTCGGGAACATTGCAACCGTCCGTTCAAATCATACAATTGGGCTTCACAATCGGTTTCAGCCATTGATTTTTCAATGATGATCTCGCAGCCTTGATCACTTTGCAGAACGCGAAGGTTTACTTCCTTTTTTTTTTGATCCGACGCTTGCCGGATTGTTTGCCATGAATCTGCTGGTTTCAGCCGCGGCGAGGAGAAACGCCCCAACCCCGAAATTGGCGGTGGAGGTTGGCTGAACGGTGGTGTTCGGACTCGGGTTGTCACCGATGGGTTGGATATATCCTACCGATAAATCGGGTTGTACGGCAATATTCTGCAGGTAGTTCCAAGCCTTGGTGGCCGTGGGCAAATAGACTTCTTTGCTCAGCAAACCGTTGTTGATGCCCCAAAATAAACCATAACAAAAGAAAGCCGTTCCGCTGGTTTCATAACCGGGTGCATGAGCGGGGTCCAAAATACTGCGTGTCCAATAGCCTTCGGTCTGTTGGGTATTCTTGAGCGAAGCGGCCATGCCTTTAAAACGTTGCGTCAGGAGCGGGCGGACGATGGTATCGTTGGCCGGCAGATCCTTCAGCACCCTGGCTATACCGGCAAAAACCCATCCGTCACCCCTCGACCAGAAGTTCTTCAAGCCATACAAGGTCGGCTGTAAAGGATAAACATAGTTGGCATCCCTGTAATAAAGGCTGAACTCGGTGTCGAACATCAGATTGTCCGCATAGATGAAGTATTCTTTTAGTTTTTTCAAATAAAGGACGTTTCCAGTAATGCTGTATAGTTTGGACATGACAGGCATCACCATGTATAAGCCGTCGGCCCACCACCAATAATCGTTTCTGGAGGTCCGCATTTCGTATTCCATAACTGAAATGGCTCTGGCTAACTTCGCTGGATCTTTCACGGCATCGAGCGAGTACAAATCCGCGTAGGTTTGAAAACAGATCTGCCAATCTCCAAACAATACATAGGAGGAAGTTTCACCGTAAGTGTATTTCCAATTGGCTGTATCGTTGGAAGTGGCTCCCTTCCAGTTGTTGTATTTTGCCCAGTTTTCGGAAAACAGCCGATACGTTTCATTTTTGGTGATGCTGTATGCTTCCATGTTTCCGGTATGGTAGGCCGCATGGTGCCAAAATGGAGTGGTCTTATAGGTGTTGGTGGCTTGCCAATGGTCGTTGACCGAACACATTAGGCTGACCACTTCATCGCGACTCTTGGTAAAAGTAGCCTGGGCATGTATGGCGTTCAGACTCAAGAAAAGGAGGCTGGCCAGAACGAAGTTCTTTATGGTAGGAAGGTGTTGAGACATGTTTCGAATTTTACGAATACAAAACTAGGGATGTCCCACCAATTTAAGGTCAAAAATTCAATCATTTTAGAGTAAATAAATTCCAAATGAGTCCAAAACACGACAAAAAAAGAAGGCCCCGGATACTTCCGAGGCCTTCCAGAGAGATTTATCAGGGATTATTTTTTGATAATCTTAGATTTCTGGGACTTGCCATTGGATACAACTTGCAACATATAGATGCCGTTGCTGTATCTGGACATGTCTACGGTCATGACTTCACTGTCAGCCTTACCATTGAATACTTGTTGACCGGTCATGTTGAAGATCTTCACGGTCGAATTCAAATTCAGGTTGGCAATGTTGATGTTGCTGGTAGTCGGGTTCGGATACACAACAACGTTGACACCGCTAACTTCAGCAGGTTTCGCAATTTCAGTCACGATATTCATCGGAGTGTTCGGTACGGTTAGACCAACCAATGTGTAGACTGCATTGCGCCACAGGGTGTAGTTGGCGTTGGTCATGTTTTGACCATGATCGCGGCATTGTGCACCGTAGTTCAAACCGAACATGATGATGTGCGTGTTGATGGTTTGTCCACCAATCGTATCACCTGTAAGGATGTCATTCAAGAAGATGGTCGGAGTCATTCCTTTCGGATAGGCCAACAATGTTCCTTCAGCACCTTGTATGTTGTTACCAACATTCAAAGCCTTCATGGTCGTAGTAACAGCAGTTGGTACAGCACCATTGTCCTGAGCGGGCTTGGTGAAGAGCTGTACTGTGTCGGCGACGAACGTGATGCCTCTGAACAGGGCATTGGTCTTGTTGATGGAATCCACCTTCATGGAGAACGTACCAACGGTTGCTTCAGCACCAGCACCGGTAAACGGAGCTACGAATGCGCGGGCGGGAGCCAAGGCGTAGGTTTTGTTGTACAAAGTCGGAACTACCAATTTGGTCAAAGCCAAGGCACCGGTCGGTTTCAGGATGGCGTCACCACCACTTATAGCTTCCTGGATAACGATGGCGTCGAACGGAGACTGGTCAAACGTTGCTGTTGCAGAAATGTCGGTCAAAGCGAACAACTTGACTGTCAACAACGAATCTTTGGCGAGCATGCGGTAGACAGGATCGTTCTGTACAGAGTCTGCGGCGGCATCCATCACCTTCACTTTCGTGATGTAGGCGATGTCGATGGTAGCAGGATTGTTGTTTCCTCTGTAACCCATGGTGAAGTTGTCCATCTGCATGAAGCTGGTGGATGCTGCACCAAGTTTGATGGTATCACCTGCGTTGGCCTTGAAGGACAATGTCATTGTTCTCCAGGCAGCCTTGGTGTTCCAACCAGAACCAGTTATCAAACCAGACATTTCAGCCAGTTTCTTAGAGTCAACTTCTGCAGCAACTCCAACCTGAGCGTAGATGTGACCATCGTACAACTTAGGATCGGTCGAGCTGGGTGAGCTGGCGTCGCAACGGAGGTTTCCGCTAAGGGTGTAATAACCCGTTGCAGGAGCGACAATCTTCTGAGACACATTGAATGCTTTGATCTTACCGCTTTGAGCCCAAGTTTCGAATCCATAATTTCCTTCTGCCATGGCAGTGGTGGAATATAGGGAAACCATGTTCAAGCCAGTGGCGGTCGTATCAACATTTGCATAAGCGTTCCAGCCGATTGGGCTGTTGAAGCTACCAACTTTACCAACAGAGGATTTCGGATCAATACCGGCCACAGTACCCAGTTCAAAGCCAGGATTGGCAAGAACGAACGTAAAGTCGGCAGGAGCGGGTTGCAGTACTTTGTAATCGTACAGAGCCTTGTTCAGAGCGACAATGGCTGCATCAACATTGACCGGCAAAGTGGTAGCTGCTTTTGCAACACCGTCTGCGGTTGTGATGGCGGTTTTGAAGATGATCAACGCAGGAGCATTGTACGAGGTCGTATTGGACAACGTCGTGCTGCTTGCAATCATAGCCTGTAGTTTGGTAAATGCTGCAACGGATGCGACATTCGCGTCATAGGCTTTCTTCAATCCGGTATAAGCGGACAAAGCACTGTTGGCGTCTGTAGCAGCTTGGCCAGTCGTGATGGCTGCGGTAAGCAGTACATCCAAACCGTCAGGAGACGTTGCAAGATCAAAGCGTTTGGCTTTGGCGATCAAGCTGTCAAGAATGGGCTTGTAAGATGCAAAATCACCAGGACCATTATAGACCAACGTGAAGTCATCCACACTGAACCATGTACCAGTCCAACCAGTCGTCGTCTTGGCACCAATGGTGATGGTGCTGTCCATGACTACGGCATGAAGTGCAGTAATGGGGCTCCAACCGTTACCAAGCGTACCACCGGCTCCACCATTGTTGGTGATTTCGGTTTGTGCGTCGTTGGCAAAGACATAGGAACCTAAACCAGATGTACGAGCAGCGGCTGTCATGTCATAGATACCGTTCGGAATGTTCTTCACAACCTGTTTGGCGTTGTAGATCATTGCTCCGGTTGTTCCGTTCCATGAATCCAAATAACGATTCGTTGTTACCAATGAATAATGTTGACCGGTGTTGGTAATGCTATTACCTGCACCCTTGTCAACAGTCCAACCAAGAGGTTGAACGCTACCGCTGGCAGCATCGATGCCCGGGTTCACGATAAAGGAAGTCATATCCTTTTTCGAAGTTCCGGCAAGTGTAATCGTATAGGACGGTGAATTCAAACTGCTGATGGTCAGTATAGCCGTATGGCTTCCTGCATCCGTGGGCTGATATTTGATGGTCAGCACGGAATCCTTGGCAAGTCTGGAGACAAGAGCCAGTGAGTCAAAGCTCAGTTTGAACTGAGAAGCATTGGCACCGCTCAAAGCAACTTTAATACTGCTGCTGAGGTTGTATCCACCCACTTTGATCGTGTTGGAGGCAAATGTACCTACGTTTGTAGTCATTGCAGGAACTGTCGTAGTCGAAACATTGATAACACCCGGAATGGCTGCCGGAGTTGTCGGGATATCCAAACCGATCAGTGAATAAACTGCATTGCGCCACAACGTGTAGTTGGCTTGCGTCATTTTTTGACCATGTTCGCGACACTGAGCACCGAAGTTCATATTCAATGTGATGATGCGAGCCCCGGTTATTTGACCACCAATGGTATCACCAGCAAGGATGTTGTTGATACTGATTGCAGGAGTCGTACCAGTCGGATAGGCCAACAAGGTTCCTTCAGCACCAACAACGGAGTTGGCTACATTCAGTGCCTTGGCTGTCGCAGCGGTAAGAGGAACGGCTGTAATCGCACCGACGTCGGAAGCACCTGCTGTAAACAGCTGAACGGTATCGGCTGTGAACGTGAGGCCCTTGAACAACGGATTCGACTTATTGATGGAATCCACCTTGATGGCGAATGTTCCAACGGCAGCTTCAGCACCTGCACCTGCAGCACCGGTGGCGAATGCGCCACCTGCCTTGAACGTGTAGGACTTGTTGATGAGTGTCGGTACGGAAAGTTTGGCCAATGCCAATGCACTACCCGGTTTGAGGATGGCTGCCGTGCTGCTGAATGATTCTTGGATGACCATTGCGTCGTACGGTGACATATCAAACGTGGCAGTTGCTGAAACATCGGTCAGCACTTTCAGGGTGACTTTCAACTTAGGATCTCTGGACAACATGCGGTAAACGGGATCTGCCTGGACAGAGTCAGCCGATGCATCCATCGTTTTCTGGAAAGTGACGTAAGCCACATCATTGGTTGCAGGATTGTTGTTCCCCTTGAATGCCAAGGTGAAGTTGTCCATTTGCATGAAGCTCGTGGAAGCAGCACCCAGTTTGATGGTATCACCAGCGTTGGCTTTGAATGACAACGTCATGGTTCTCCATGCAGCCTTGGTGTTCCAACCTGTACCGGTGATCAAGCCGGCGGTTTCAGCCAATTTCAGAGAGTTTACATCAGCAGCGTTTCCAACTTTGGCATAAATGTGACCGTCGTATTTCAAAGGATCGGTCAAGCTGGGTGAACTGGCATCACAACGCAGATTGGCGCTCAACAGGTAATAACCTGTAGAGGGTGCGACAATTTTTTGCGATACATTGAAGGCATTGAGGAAACCACTGGCCGCCCATGTTTCAAAACCATTGTTACCATCAGCCATGGCTGTGGTGGAATTGAGATTGACCATGTTGCAGGAAGTCGTGGTCGGAAGGACGTTGCAATAAGCATTCCATCCGTTCGGAGTGTTGTAGCTTCCTCCAGTTCCTTTGATGGAAGTGGGATCAATACCGGCTGTCGTGCCTTCTTCAAAGCTCGGATTGGCCATGACAAAGGTGAAATCGGCAGGAGCCGGTTGCAACACCTTATAGTCGTATTGAGCCTTGGCAAGCGTCGTCGTGGCAGTTACCACATCGGCAGACTTGGTCGAAGCGGCGTTGTAGATGCCATCCGCGGTCGTAATGGCGGCCTTGAAGGTGGTCAATGCCGTGGCATTGTATGACGTCGTGTTCGACAAGGTCGTGGCGCTGGCTACCAACGCTTTCAACTTGGCATACGGAGCCACAGAGGCGGTATTGATGTCGAATTGTTTTTTCAATCCGGCATATGCAGCCTGGATGGCAGCTACATCAGCAGCGGCTTTGGCCGTCGTGATGGCTGAAGTCAAAAGGGCATCTTCACCATTCGGTGTCGTATTCAGATCCAAGCGTTCTGCTTTGGCAACCAAGCTGTCCAAGACAGGTTTGTAAGCCGCATAGTCACCGGTTCCGTAATACTGAAGAGTGAAATCATCTGCGCTGAACCAAGTGCCGGTCCAACCGGTAACGGTTTTGGCACCGATGGTGATGGTACTGTCAAGAACAACCACTTTTTCTACTGAAATCAGGTTCCAACCTTTTCCAAGAGCGCCGTTAACATCGGCATTGTTGATGATTTCAGTTTGCTTGTCGTTGGCAAACATATAGGCTTTCGAGCCTGAAGAACGACCTGCGGCGGTCATCGTGTAGATACCGTTCGGGATATTCTTGATGGTTTGTTGGGCATTGTAAATCATTGAACCAACGGTTCCGTTCCAAGAGTCCAAATAACGGTTGGTGGTAACCAACGAGTAATGTTGTCCCGTGTTGGAATAGGAGTTTCCAGTTCCTTTGTTGATAGTCCAGCCATTAGGTACGACAGAGCCGGAGGCAGCTTCGATGGTCGGATTCACTATGGATGAAGTGAAATCTTTCCTGGTCGTCCCACTCAGGTTGATCAATACATCAGGAGCCATGGGTGAGCTAACGGTCAACACTGCTGTTTGAGTGCCCAATTCCAGACCCTTATATGTAATGGTCAAGGTTGAGTCGGCAGCGATGCCTGCAATTGGCGGAAGTGTATCGTAACTAACCGTGAAGGCGCTTGCACCTGTGCCGCTAAGCACGACCTTGATGTTGCCTCCCAAGCTGGTTCCGCCGATCTTGATTTTGGCAGTTACCGGTGTGCCTTGTGTGGCAAGCAGAGGAGCAATGGTCGTTGAACTGATTTTGACACTTGGTACAGGTACTAAGACCCATTCCATGTTGCCAGCAGCAGCCCAGACTTTATCGTCATACATGCGGCCATTGACAGCACCTGCATCGGTTCCAAGTACTTTAGTGGTCACCACATTGGTCAACGTGACTACGCCGGCACCCTTCTGTTGGATGGTCCATTTGGCTTCAGCCGATGTTGTACCGAATTCCGTGTCCCATGTGCTTGTAGCCACCTTACGGACTGCTCTGTAGGCGGTGTCCTGAAGGATGTAGAACGTTGTGTCGGTTAAGGACAACGGTGCTGTGCGACGAACAATGAACTTCTGCGTCGGCAAATAGGCCAGTGCAGTCAAGGCTGGATAAAGACCGGTATTGAAACTACCGAAAATCAGACTGGATGCCTTGTGCTTGATGTAGTAACGTAGATAAGGTGCAACTGCCGACACGTTTACGGTGTCGAGTGCAACCCCACCAGGTGCGGTAAAGGTCAATGTACCGGTCGTACCTGCAGTAGCGCAACTTACATTCACTTTAACGCTTCCGCTTCCAGTTACGAAATCGGCAGCGGAGAATTTGGATTTGACAAGCGTCAAGCCCGTGGATGCAGTGACGTAAAGCGAGTCAACCGTGTTGTTGATCGATGCTACATTGAGCGGATATGCCGTACCGTTGTTTTCTACTTCGACGTCCTGTTCGTAAACGGAGATCGTGGGTTTGGTGTAGGTGAACGGGATTTTTTTGACAATTGCTCCGCTGGTCAGCGTAATCGTATCGTTCTTAGTGAGCAGATTGTTTATGGAGGCCGTAACGGTAACGCCACAAGGCGCGTCAGATGCCAAAATGTAGGATTTGCTCAACGTGATGCCAACGGGTGCGTTCAGTTTGATGGTGTCCGCCAAAGCGTTCCCAGAGACCTTAATATCAAAGGACTTAGCGACGTTTGTGAAAGCCAAGGATGAAACGGACGGGTTGATCGTAGCAGTAGTGCTTTCAACCAATTTCATGTCGGCTATGGCTGTGAGGGCACCAACGGCGGTGGGTTGCTTGATGGTCAAGTAATACACACCTGTGACAGACGGAGAAACCAGGATGGTCTTCTTCTGGAACAATTGTTTCGTGGCAGAACAGACAGCATTGTCCGTAATCAATGGGGAGGAACCTAATCTGTCGGTTGAGAAACTGAAAGCAAGCGTGGGTGCGGAGGCATTATTGACCCAAGCGTATTTGGTAGAAAATTCGTAGGTCTTACATGCTTCCAGATAAACCGGAAAGGTGAAGTAAGAAGCCGTGGTTGTTCCACCCGAACCATCCCAACGTAGATACAGAACACGTCCTGTCCAAGCTGTCGTGGTTGAACCGTCGTTGAAGTTCCAACCGGTTGTTACATCCTGGAAGCGATTGGCACCGCTACCTGATTGGGTGAATGCAGTGGCGTTGGCCGAATTGCTGCAATTCCAACCCCAATAGAAAGGTTCAGAACCAGCTCCGGTTTTGCCTTCACCACTCCATGAAGTAAAGGGCATGAAGGTTGTTTTTACCGTATAGTCCTTGGTGGCCGTGCCATCCTTGGATTTTGTTGAAATCGCTACGTTCGGCGATGATTTGGTGGGCGTGGCGGGTGAACCGGTCATGGTTACACCGTCATTGATGGCAATAGCTGAAAGCACGGATGAATAAGGTGCGTAAAAGCTGTAAGTCAAGGAGTCCGGTAGGAAAGAAGGAGTCAGGAAACCCATCGGGCTTGAAATGCTGGCCAATCTTGCATCGGAATTGATGTTGCTCAAAACGACGGCTGAACCCTTTGTAAGATTCAGTGCGTTGGAAGTCAGGTCATTGACTGAGCCATCATTAAAGTTGTAATAGCCAACAAGGTTGGTTTCAGCAGCCGGATTCAAAATGGAATCCTTGTATAAGCGGATTTGATCGCGCGTACGAGCTGACTTCCAAATGCGAACTTCATCGATGGAACCGTTGAACATTCTGGCGGCTACATCCGCATCGAGTCCCAAGGTTGATGTCGTCACACCCAAACTGGTGAAGACTTTCGTGTGGGCAGCTCCATAAAAGGACCCGTCGATTTCGACGAGAGCGGAGTCACTTGTTACGACGATAGCGATGTGTTGCCATTTTCCAACGGCAAGTTTGTTGGCCGAAGTCAACGTGACAACATTGGCACCGCCGAACAGGTCGAACCTCATTTCGCCGGTGGTTGCATTTGCAAACTGCAGGCAGGTCTTGTTCGTTCCGCTTGCTCCGTTCTTGTCATAAAAAAATCCACCGTACGCAGTGATCGCGTTCGGACGCACCCACATTTCGATGGTGAAGGGGTAACCCGTGATTTTGGAACTCACACTTGGTATGGTCAGTGCACTTGCGCCACTAACGCCAGGAAGGTAAACCGCGTTCTGTTGCGCTCCTTCTGTTGGACTGACCGGAGGTGATCCCGCAATAAGCTTGGTTGCAGAAAGTGCCGGCTGAATGGAGAGGCCGAGCACTAGGAGCAAAAAGCTCAATAATCGTATTTTTTTTCTCATTTTGGTCAAGATTTAAGTTTAGTTTCTAAGTTATCAGCAGTGGTTGGCTGCTAGGACCGAATAACGGTCCAGAGGTGAGACAGAGTCCCTTTCTACATAAGGCAAGCCTTTCATGAAACGGAAATCGGGGGTAAAGTTGAAAATGTCTTTTGCGTGTTGGTGGTATTAATGTTAATATTTAGGGTTGCGAATTAGGTTTATCGTTAAAACGGCCGGTTAAATTACTAAAATATCTACAAATTTGTTTCGTTTGAAGATTTTTTTTGATGCATTACCATCCACAGTCGGTTTTCATTGCATTTACAATTTTTGCATGAAAGATGTAGTCGTTGGCTGAAGTCACTTCCGAGCGGTAATTGAGACCGTAGGGCCAAAAATGCATGTCGTCACCACTCAATACCGCAGAAGGGTTTCCAGTTAGGGATTTGAGCATGGCGGTTGCTGCAGCACCCGTATAGACGCCGTTCACCGTGAGGTTCTGCCATACGGTTGTGGTGCCTGATCCCAACCAATGCGCGGTTTCATGCATGGCGGTGCAAACGTGCATGTAGGTGGTTCCAGAACCGAAACCAATGGAGCCGCGGTAATTCGACTGAGCAGTCGGAATGCCTGAGCTGTAATACACCCAAATGTTGCCGGAGAAGGTGGCGTAGCGGTTGTAATAATACATCGCGCTGTCCATGGCAATCTTGATGAGGTTGTAATTGGTAGTTCCCACCGGTAGGGTGCTCGTATCGATGGTATAGGTCAAATTGCCCATGGTCGGTTTCACAGCTATCACGCTGCCGTAGGTCGTGCCCAACACATTGGTGGCGTAGGCGCGAATGTAATAGGTCGTACCCGAAGTCGGTAGTACGATGTTTTTGGAGTACGTGACATTGACCAAGGAACTAGTGCTTACCACGACATTGTCGTTCAAGGTCGGATTGGAACCTGTCGACCAACAAAAGCCCTGAGCCGAACATTTCAGGTATCCACCTGTATTGGTGACCACTCCGGAACAAGCCGCTTCCAGTCCGCCGGCATTGGTGACTGAAACGGTTGTGACCTCCGGCATCGTATAGGCCGTGGTAGTGAAACTGAAACTCTCACCATAAGCTGTACCATAGGAATTGGTGGCATAAGCTCGCACGTAATAGGTGGTGCTTCCAACAAGGGATGACAAATACAAGGTGAGCGGTGTGGAGCTCAACGGACTTTGGTATTTGCTGTCGTCGATGGTCGGATTTTGCCTCGTACTCCAACAGATGCCACGGGCAGTGACGGTCGACGCACCTGCGGATACCAGAATGAGACCCGATCTGGCCGACGTTTGAGCGATCTTGTCCACAGCGATGGTTTGAACAGTAGGCAAACTGGAGACTGTATCGCTGAATGTCAGGCTGTCAATGGAAGTCAAAGGATATCCCTTGACTGTTTTGTCGGTCATGCGAATATTCAGTATCGTATCGTTTTCTCCAATAAAAAGACTGTCAATGGACGAAATGGCCTTTCTTTCCACCGTGGAGTTATGAAGGTGGATGTTCAGCCTGTTCTGAGCGAACACGGTCATGATTCCGATGATACTGACGAGTATCAGTAGGTTTTTTTTCATTTTTTGGAGAATCGCAGCGTTAAATTTTGAATTTTCAGGAGGTAAAGACCCGATGCCAAACCACTGACGTCGAGGGTTGGATTTTCTGAGGTAAGGGTTGCTTGCATGACTTTGCGTCCGCTGATGTGCCATATCGTGGCAACAGTAGCCCCTTCCGGGATGTTCCTCAGGCTAAGCGTCTGCGAAACCGGGTTGGGGTAAAGGATAAGGCCAATTTTCTGTTCAGCCTTGAGAACTGTGGGAAGTGAACTGAAGTAAAGTTTGCGGATATCCGTCAATACGACCGATTCCGAATTGCCATCCTGATAATTCAAGTTAAGGTTGGAACCCGAAAAGGTAATGGTGCGTAATGAAGACGCGGTCACGAGCTTTTCGGCGCCCAACTGATTCACAATGTTCAGATTCGAACCGGCGTGGACGGTCCCAGCCAGCATTAGGCAAAAAAGAATCAACCTTCCGATAATGTTTTTCATGATCATGACTATCGCTTGATGAATTTAACGGATCCGAAAGCGGCTGAACGCATCACATAGTATCCGTTGGGCAAATCCTTGACATTCAATTGGTCCCCAAAGACACGTACGTTGCTGACGAGTTTTCCGAAGAGGTTGTAGATGGAAACATCCACACCGTCGGGGTACGAATGACCAAAATGCAGCATGTCTGTCGTTGGGTTTGGATATACGCCCATTGTACCAGCCTGTACAAACTTTAGACCATCAGCGACTTTGGAGTCCAGGTCAATGGCCAGGAATCCGCCCGTATCCGATTTCATCAAGGTTTGGCCTGTGGATTTCTCGCGTTGTTTGGTTACGTTGGCATATTTCGGGCCCACCCATACGGTGCGGAGCACGGCTGTGGTGTCGTCATTGCAGGTCTGCATTTGAGCCAGAAATAATGGATTGGTCAGACTGTCTCCATATTGGACGGATGAAACGATGTATCCGAGTGCGTTTGTAGCGGTAAATCCGACACGGGTGTTGTGATTGTCGATGACACCACTGCCAGGAGTGATGGCCAGGTAAGAAACGGTTTCTGCAGTGATGATCGATGTGTTGGTCGTTTCCTTCATGATGCGAGCCTCAAAACCGGTTTTTGTCACGTTGCGGACGCGTACAGTGGTGGGGAAAGTAGTGGGTGAGAGCAGTTGCGAGGCAAGCACGACCGGAATTGTGTCGAAAGCCGTGGGGAAGGTTACCGCCGTCCAGGCTGAACCAATCGAACTTTTGCCGGCATACGCCTTCAGCCCTCCGAAATCGAAACTTCCGGAATTGCAAGCCAGGTAATGGACGGTTTCCTCCAAGGGAATGGAAGTGATATTCTGATATGCCCATGGGATGGCCTGGATGTTGAAACTGGCGCTGAAATTAATCAGTTTGGCCCTGGTGGTGAGCAAGGTGGATGAATTCTTGTTGCTGGCTCCACCGACGATGATGGTCGGTACGGTGGTGAAGGGTTGGTTCAGCAGCACTGGATTCCAACTGATGTTGCTGATTTTGGCAACGCCCACTTGCGCGGAAGTACCACGGGTGACGTCCACACCAACTTCATTGGTGTATGCCGATAAGGTGCCATTGGGCAGTTTGGTGCGCAACCTATACCGGGTACTTCCCGAAACGCTTAGGTCAATGCTGTCGGAAACATACTTTTGGGTGGTAATGTCCGAATCCAGAAAAGGCGCCCAGTCTCCGTTGCCCACTTTTTTCTCCATATTGAACCCGCGGTAGAATTCGCCGTTGGGGTCACTGATGACGATGCTGGCCACCCTACCGCTGGTGGAGATGACGATGGATGTCTTGCTCAACGAGTAGGTCGGTATGACCTCGTTGATGGCTCGGTATGAAAAAGTGGGGCTGTTGCTCTTGTAATATTTGCCTGCTGGAGTGAGTGTATCGGCCAGGATCATGGCGCGGCAATCCTGCACCCAATTGTAGATGGAGTAGCGTTCGATGAAATGGGCGGTATCGAGTACGGTCAGGATACCTTTTAGGTCGGCAAGCTGCTTTGCTGCGTTGAGCGCAGATAGACTGTGGTCGGAAGTTGGCCAGGATTCGGTGGTCCAGTTCGCACCGTTGTTCCACTCAGTTACCCAGATGGGGCGACCTGTCTTGTCGTGAATGTATTTGAGGTCGTTGTACCAGTTTGCAGGAGATTTTCCTCCCCAATAGGCATGAACGGCGACAAAATCCACGCGGTAATTGTGTGCCTTGCAGCTGTCCATGAACGAATACAACCAAGAAAAATTGGTGCAGGCGGGACTTCCGATGCGCAATCCGGTGCGCTCCATGTCAGGCCATTGCGCAATAGCTTGGGCAACGGTCAGATTCGATTGTTCGGTATGGTCGGGTTCGTTGAAGCCAAGTACATGGGTAACGTATTGTTTGCCGGAGATTTCGCTGAAGCCCGGCCAACCGCCGTTTTGACGAATGGGCACATATTCCACGCCGGCAGAGGAGTTTTGGTCGGCACTCCAGGAGTATGACCAAGTTCCATTGACTTTCTCAGCATCGGTGATGCAACCCGAACCGGTGCCGCACCAACCTTTTTTACTGGTGTATTCCCAATTGAATACGCGGATGAAGGAAATCAGCTGATCCAACTCGAACGGAAGTGTGTTGACCACTAGGTCTGCATTGTCTGCAATGAACACTCTGCTGTAGCCCGTGCCGTCGCCGGTGGAAGCCAAGGTGGCCATGTACCCTTTTTTCAGCCGGAAGGAACGTATTTTATTGTCGATGCCGGTTCCGAGGCCAGTACCTGAATATTTGGTGAACAAGCTGTATTTCGCAGAATCTCCCGTGCAATTGAGGCCGGTGAATACGGTCAGAGGTTGATATGCCGAAGATTGCGCCATAATGACTGAACCCTGCTTATAGATGGCCACCCGGATGTTGGTTTTGTTCACTGCAGCCGTCGTTTTAACAAAAATGTTGGGGACGATGGTCGAAAGAACGTCGGCCGGCCGTACGTTGTCGATGTAAAGCCAGGCGTTTTCACTATTGAGCCGAATGATGCTGTTGTTGAGTATGGACGAGGTTGCCGTCAGATGCAGTTCGGCGGCTCCGCTCAATAGGATTTCCTTGTCAGTGTAAGATGTAACAGTGGTAGTGCCGCTGGTAAGGGAAACGGTTGTTCGGGCGTTCTGTGAGAAAACGGAAACTGAGAACAGGTTCAGGACCAAAAGAAGTGCTGAAAGTGAGGCTTTGATTTTCATTTTGACGATTTAAGCAAATACAATGATACAAGATACGAAGTAAATGTATTTTGAAACAAGAAAGGACTAAAAATCAGTCAAAATGGATTAAAATGGTTTCATTCTCCTGAAGTGTCATTTAGACCTCCTTATTTATCGCATAAGTTCTGTCTGACAAATTTTAGGTTGTATTTTGAATGATAATTAGACCTAAAGTTGCTTAAAAAACGTTTTCTTTGCAACGTATTATAAAAACGATCGACCTTCGTCTACACGCAACCATGAATTCAAACGCATTACCCATACTTTTTTACAAAATACCCAATCTGAAATGAGAAATTTTCCAAAGAAAATTCAAGGCCGGTTCGCCAGAATCCTACCGGTGCTTGTCTTGGCGATTTCCGCGCTGGTTTCCTGCAGTGATCCTTATTTTTACGACAATCAGGAACCTGCATGGCTTGGAGGCAGCATCTATAGTTACCTGCAAGACCATAAGACGTATAAGACGACCTTAAGGCTCATCGATACGCTTGATTATACGGAGGACATGAAGTTGACCGGCAGCAAGACGTTGTTTGTAGCCAACGACAGTGCTTACGAAGCATTTTTCCAGAACAACAGCTGGAATGTGAAGCGGTTTGAAGACCTTTCATTGGCGCAGTTGAAGTATCTGTTGAAATTCTCCATCATCGACAACGCCTATCTGTTGCAGACCATGGTGAATTATTACGATGCCAGTTCGAATACGACCTACGAGAACTCGGCCATGCGCCGTTTAACCGCCTTGACGGCCTTAGACAGCATCACGCAAGATTTCGAAGGTCGCATTCCTGAAAACAAGTATTGGGATCCCTACAAAACAAGAGGCATCCACGTTATGAAAGATGCTACGGACATGCCTTGTGTATTCTATACGCAGGATTTCCTGAATATGAACAGCATCACGAACGAGGACTTTTCACTGATTTCGCACGGCATGACCCGAAATACGGGTGACGTGCACGTGTTTGACGACAAGGTCGTAACGCCCAATGTGGTTTGCAAGAACGGATACATCCACGTGCTCGACCACGTACTGACAGCGCCTCAGAACATGGCGCAGTTCATTGAAAACACCGATACGACCAAAGGGTACAGCACCCGGATTTTTGCCAAGTTGATCGACCGGTTTTGCGCACCCTATTTTGACAAGGCCATTACCGTAAAATACAATCAGTTGCCCGGACGTCCATCCATCGATTCCATCTTCGTAAAGCACTATTTCGGCAATACGGCGACAGGAGGAAGGAACACGTTGCCAAACGGCATCGCCATTTCCTCCGATTTTTATTTGCCTTTCGATCCGGGATGGAACAGTTATCAAACCACCACCATCTACCCAGACATGGCTGCCATGTTTGTTCCGACCGATGAAGCCATGAACGCTTATTTCAACAGTGGTGTGGGCTCCATTCTGAAAAGTCGTTTTGGCCGTTGGGAAGATGTTCCTGACAAAATTATCATCCCCTTCCTGAAAAGGCACATGCGCACCTCGTTCATCGAATCCGTTCCAAGTCGTTTCGGAAAAATGGTCGACGCCGAGAATTATAGGTTGCCGGTTGAATCCTCCCAAATCCAAAGTGCCTATTCAGCCGTGAACGGTGTGGTTTATTTGACAAATGCCGTTTATCCGCCTGTTGATTACATTTCCGTATACAGTCCCATCTTGCTCAGCCCCAACACCAACATCTACAATTGGGCCATCAACAGGACGGAAGACGGATACGGTGGTACCAAATTCGCCTTCTACAAGTTGTACATCAATTCCTTGGTGAGCCGATACAGTGTGTTCGTACCGACGGATGAGTATTTCTCCACCTACATCGACCCCATTGCTTATGGGCAAGATGTACCGCAAGGTGGATTGAAGTTCAAGTACAATGCCAAGACCGAAAAAGTCTACGGTGTCATTTGCACCTTCAATAAAAATGTCGACCCGCCCGTATTCAGTGATTCCATCGGTGTGATCACGGACGAAACGTTCCTGCAGGATCGTCTTTGGAAATTATTGGACAGCCACATTGTGGTTGGTGACGTGGAAACGGGCAACAACTACTTCGTAACCAAGGGCAACGACCTTATCAAGGTGGACGGAACCGGTACGAACATGACCGTCGCCGGCGGCTACGACATCGACAAGTCCACACCCTCCAAAGTACAAAAGGTTTTCAGACAGGAGAACGGAACCACCTACTTCATCGACAAACCCATTCAGCCCGCTTTGCGATCTGTATATAAGGTGTTGAGCGAAACGGAGGGATTCCGCAAGTTTTACGATGTATTGAACGGAGTTCCAGATACTTGCGTGTATAAGATTTTCTCGCCGCAAGGCATCGATTTCAAAGTCAATTTCTTCAACGCCTACCGGTACACCATTTATGTACCAACTGATTCAGCCATGCAATCGGCCATCGACCGTCGTCTCATCTTGCCTTGGGATTCCATCTATGCCATGCCGCAGGGGCCACTTCAGGCACAAGCGATTAACAAGGTGATTCGTTTTCTTCGGTATCATTTCCAGGATGACGCCGTCTTTTTCGGACAGTCAACGGATGAAATCTATCAGTCGGCCACCATCAAGAACGACAATGTCCACACCCATTTCCTAACCGGTAAGAACCGCTATTATAAAATAGGTGTGCAGGGGAATGCCACATCCATGACCTTGACGACTGAAACCAACCTCACGGCCCATGTGGTGGCCGATCCCAAAATGCACAACATCATTGCCAAGGATTACATATTTTCCAAGGTCCCCTCGGCTTTCAAAAATGTCGATGGATCGGGGGCATCGACTGCGGCGACCTTCATATCTTCTTCGATAACGACGTCGGCATCGGCTGTGATTCACCAGATTGACAATGTCCTGACCTTCCAATGACCATGAAAAGAGCATGTTACGATATTAATACTGATTTTCGGATGAAAAATACGAAGAAACCGAAACGGGCAGCATGGATGTTGCTACTTTTTAGCCTTCTGGCTGCCTCACTCCAAGCGCAGACTGCCGGACCGGCATTGTTGGTACAGGGTACCGTGACTTCTGCCACCGACGGATCTGAAATTATTGGCGCCTCCATTCGTGAGCTGGATCCCAACAACCGTGTGGTTAGTGCGGCCGCAACCGATGTAAATGGGCATTACGTACTGAAAGTCAAAGATTTGAACAACAGATTGAGCGTAGGCTATACCGGTTTTGGTGAACAAACTCGAAATATGAATGGATTGAAAGTCCACAATTTCGTGATGAAGGAAAAAACCATTTTGGCTGAAGTCGTCATCAAGGCCACCAAAAAACGTTCGGATGGCGGTTATTCCATTCCGCAGCGTGAAGTCGGTTCTGCCATGCAGACACTCGACGCCAAGGAATTCGAAGGGCTTCAGGTTTCCTCCGTGGATGAAGCGTTGCAAGGTCGTATCGCCGGTTTGGACATCGTCGCCAACTCGGGTGACCCAGGCAGCGGCTCGTCCATGCGTATTCGTGGTGTGACCTCCATAACGGGCAGCAGTGAACCGTTGATCGTACTCAACGGCATTCCGTATACCGCCGAAGTGGACAAGAATTTCGACTATGCCAACTCCAATCAGGAACAATATGCCAATATGCTCAGTATCAATCCAGATGATATTTTGGACATTACCGTGCTCAAGGATGCGGCTGCTTCCGCCATCTGGGGATCCAAAGGTGCGAACGGCGTACTGTCCATCACCACGAAGAAAGGGATTGCCGGCAAAGTAAAATTGGATTATTCCTACCGTAAGACCTTTACGAAACAGCCCAAAGGAATGAATATGCTGAGTGGGGGCGACTTCACGATGCTCATGAAGCAGGCTTATCTCAATCCGCAATCGAACGATGCAGCCACCGACGTTGACGAATACAACTACGACAAGAACTTCGTCGATTACGAAAACTTCAACAACAATACCGATTGGGTGAGCGAAGTGACACAGGTGGGCAGCATCGACGACCAATACCTGACCATTTCCGGTGGTGGTGGCAAAGCCTTGTACCGTGTTTCCATGGGGCTGTTCAATCAGAACGGTACCATCATCGGTCAGAACCTGACACGCCTTTCATCCAGAGCATACCTGGAATATGCCGTATCCGACCGTATTAAATTCATCGCCGAGTTCGCCTTGACCAATTCAGACAACCAGCGCAACTACGAAAACTTGTTGGGTATCGCCTACAAGAAGATGCCCAACGTCAGTGTATATGCACAGGATTCCTTAGGCAACAACAGTTCCACCTATTACAACATCCCCATTTCGTCGAAACTTGATCCTGCTCAACGAGACCTGAAGAATCCGGTGGCATTGGCCTATTTGGCAACGAATGAACTCAAATCATTCCGCATCTTGCCGACTCTTCGCCTGAACTACGACTTGTTGGATCCCAAGATAGCCACCCTGCGTTACAGCATGTATGTTTCCTTCGACATCAACAACAGCGTCACCAATACGTTCTTGCCACAGGAAGTATCCAACTTATATTGGTCGAACTCCAATGTGAACCGTTCCACCGCTTCCGACAACGAAAGCCTGAATGTTTATTCGGAACAGAACATGTCTTGGATTCCCCGTTTTGAAAACGAAGACCACAGTTTCCAATTGTATGGTACCCTGCAAATTACGTCAGGTAGCTCAAGCGGTCAGGGCATCACCTCGTATTCCTTGCCCTCCGGCGAAGCGATTGATCCTTCCCAATTCGCCTACTTGGACGGTGCCGGTTCCTCCCATTCCCGTTGGCGCTCCTTGGGATTCATGGGTAGAGCACATTACAGTTACAAATCACGATACAGCATCGATGGTTCCTTACGCCGTGACGGTACGACCAAATTTGGTCCTGGTCGCAAATACGGGAATTTTCCCGGAATCAATGCCCGTTGGAACGTTTCGGATGAACCCTTCATGGAAAGCACCAAGTCTTGGCTGAATATGTTTTCCTTGCGCCCGTCCTGGGGTATCAGTGGAAATGAACCTGGTGCTGAAGGACTGCAGTACAGCCGCTACGTCACCTACGGTTCCTATTTGGGCACACCGGCCATGAGGCCTGCAAACCTTCGTTTGGACGGTTTGAAATGGGAAACTACGGAAATGTTCAACTACGGTTCCGACATCGGTCTGTTCGATGACAAATATACCATCGACTTGAACTTCTATCACAAACATACTTCGGACCTTCTGTTCCCGGGTGTTGCCTTGTCTTCCACCTCCGGTTTCGGTTCCGTGCCTTGGTTCAATGGGGGTGTCATGGACAACGATGGTTGGGAAATAAATTTGTATGCCAATCAATTTGTCAAGATAGGAAAGTTCAGCATGGATTTTAGGTTCAACCTCTCCAACTATAAGAACACACTCATCCAATTGGATCAGAAACTCCTTGACAGCTACAACGGTAAGTTCGATTACCTGAACGGTTCGTACCTCACCCGTGTTCAGGAAAACAACTCCTTCGGTTCCATCTACGGTTTCCGATATAAAGGAGTCTATCAATTCGATGACTATACGGAAGGCATGACGGGCACCGCACCTTTCGCCAAAGATGAGTTCGGCAACGTCGTAACCGACCAGGCCGGCAAAGCCAAACCCATGTGGTTCAACTATTATGGAAAAGAAGGTGGAAAGCCGTATCAATTCCGTGGTGGCGACGCCATTTACGAAGACATCAACCACGATGGTAGCATTGACGAACTCGATATCGTCTATTTGGGCAACTCGAATCCCAAGGTGAACGGTGGCTTCGGCCCGACGTTCCGCTATAAGAGCTTAACCTGCAACATGTTCTTCAATTTCCGTTATGGAAATAAAATCATCAACGCAGCCCGTATGAATGCAGAGAACATGTTTTATGACAACAACCAGAGCATCGCCGTAAACTGGCGCTGGCGCAAAGACGGTGACGTCACGAACATGCCGCGCGCACTTCATAAATGGGGTTACAACTGGTTGGGTAGCGACCGCTACGTGGAAGATGGTTCTTTCCTTCGTTTCAAGTACCTGCAATTTGCCTATTCAGTGCCACCTGCCATCCTGAAGCCCATCGGCATCAAGAAAGCCAGTGCCTACATCAACTTTAACAATGTGGCCGTTTGGACCAAATATACCGGTGTGGATCCGGAAGTGGGTTACGGATCACTGGGTGTGAGTTCGGACAATAACTCGACGCCTCGTTCCAAGGATGTGACCCTGGGTATTTCAATTGGTTTATAAAATTTTGGAAATCATGATAAAGAAAATCATTTATACAGTATTGCTGCCTGCCAGTCTTTTGTTCGCAGCAACCGGTTGCACCGCTTGGCTGACCATCAAACCCGAAGGTGAAGTCGTTCTGGAAGATTTCTGGCAAAGCGAGAGCAGCGTAGAGTCTGTTCTGGCTTCCTGTTACAGAGGTTTGACGGAAGACGCCGTTGTCAACCGGATGATTGTTTGGGGCGAATTGCGTTCGGACAATATGATTTCCAGTGGTTCTATCGCATACGACATGCAGAAGATACTGGATGGAGACATTACATCTTCCAACAGTTATGCCAGTTGGGGTAGTTTCTATTCCGTCATCAACTATTGCAATACGGTGCTTTATTACGCGCCCAGCGTTGTGAGCCGAGATTTGAATTTTACCCAAGGTGATCTTCAACGAGTTCAGGCGGAAGCCAAAACACTCCGTGCGTTATGCTATTTTTATTTGGTGAGGACGTTTCAGGAAGTGCCCTGGGTGAGCAGTGCCAGTGTTGACGATACACAGAACTATGATTATTTCAAGTCGTCCGAAACACAAGTGCTTGATTCTCTGGTAAACGATTTGAATGGAGTCCGAAATTGGGCTGCCACCGATTTTGGTGACAAGAGCATGAATAAGGGTAGAATTACCAAGAATGCGGTAAATTCGCTGTTGGCAGATATTTATCTATGGAGGAACGACTATGACAACTGCATCACTGCTTGTAACAGAGTATTGGCCGACACCACCCTCAAATTGGTGGAAGAAGAACTCGTCTATCCCATGGTGTTTGCCTCCGGCAATTCCACCGAAAGCATTTTTGAACTTCAATTCAATGACAACGTGCAGGTAAACAACCCCGTACGTACCTTGTATGGCTACAGCAGCGATGAATTGGGCGATCTTTCATTCCCGGCAACTTTGGCGCTGAATACGACCGACCAGATTGCAGGTTTGTATTCCCCTTTCGCTTTTAAAATTCCCTCAACCTCGGTTGTTGAAGGACTGAACGACGTGCGTGCCAAAGACTCATACCGTCTGTATGGAGGCAAATACTTCATATTCAAATATGCCGGTTTCGGAAGAAGGACCGGAACAAACAACGTCACGGAATATTTGTACCGAAATACAACCCCGAACTGGATTGTATATCGATTGTCCGATGTTATTTTGATGAAGGCTGAAGCCTTGGCTCAAAAGGGTTCCAATCCCAATCTTTCGGAAGCAGTCGACTTGGTGAATCTCACCTACTTACGTTCCAACCCGCTGGAATCTCCGCTCGAAAAGAGTTACTATCCGTCCAAGGAAGATGTTCAAAAGTTGGTTCTCCGGGAACGTCAACGTGAATTTCTGTTTGAAGGAAAACGTTGGTTCGACCTCGTTCGTTTGGCTCGCCGGGAAGGCACCACTTCCAACATGAACACTTATGTGGAAGCGAAGTCCTCCGGATCAACCGCCTCTCTCGGCGCACCTGTGCTGAATGCCATGTACATGCCGGTGTCCAAAACAGAGTTGGAAGCCAATCCGAACATGACACAAAATCCTTTTTATGAAGAATCCGGTACTTCTTCGACACGATAAAGACCGAACTTTTAATGAAGTTGAAAAAATGAAACGATCTAGTGCATTGAATCGAATATTCACCCTTTTCCTCCTGTTTACAGGGGCTGCAAGCATCTTTACCGCTTGCAATTCAGATGATGTGGGAGGTAGTCTGTATACCTTCACGGATCAGACTATGGGTCAGTATTTTGAGAAAGACACGACCAAAACCATGACGGAGTTCACCCGTTTGCTGGATACCACCAACGTTATGGGACTATTGAAGACGTATGGTGAATTCACCTGTTTCGCACCAACCGATTCAGCCATGCACGCTTTCTATCACGAACATAACAAGACTGGTTTGTGGGATTATACCATGGACTCGCTCCAACTGATCGCCTTCGATCATTTGATCAACGGCACCATCCTGATGAATTCCCAATTCATCAAGGGCAATCAAGGACCGGTCAGCATGAGCGACCGCTATTTCAAGATTTCCTTCGACAGCATCGGGAACGGAACTCGAGTTAACGATTCGTCACTCATCATCAAGAAGGACATCATCGTGCACAACGGAGTCATCCATAAGATCAACAAAGTGCTGAACCCGACCCGTGAAGGCATTGCCGCCCTCCTTTCCAAGGATAAGAAGTTCTCCATTTTCATTGATGCCTTGAATGCCACCGGCATGATTGATTCGTTGCGATTGGTCAAGGACGCAACCTACAATCCGAATTTATTGGACCAAACCGTGTTGGTGGCTAAGGCCAAAGGCGATTGGTTCTATCAGGAATACCCGGCCAACCGGAAATTCGGTTATACGGTGTTCATGGAAAGCGATGCAACGATGGAAGCTCACGACATCCACAACATTGAGTCGTTGAAACTCTATGCCAAAAGCATCTACGACGAAGTATATCCCGAGGATGCCAACATAACGGACCTGACCAACCGTAAGAACAGTCTGAACCGATTTGTGGCTTACCACATGGTCAATAAGCAGTTGAATCTGTCCAAGCTCATCGATGCCTACGATACCGATCACATGATCAAGACTCGCGACATGTACGAATACATCGAGACCATGTGCCCGAACACCTTGATTGAAGTGACCAAAGAACGCACTTCGAACCGAACCAACTTGTTGAACATCCATGTTTCTTCCCAAGACAATCTTTCGAAAGTGGTCCAAATAACCAATTATAACGACAAGACTGCCGTAAATGGAGTCTATCATGAAGTGGACGACATGTTGGTTTACAGCTACGATGTTGCCAATATGATGGCAACCAAAAGGTTGCGTTTTGAAGCTGCCAGCTTCTTTCCAGAATTGACCAACAACAACCTTCGCGGTCGCGGAATGACGGAGCCCAACCTGCAATTCAAATTGCCACGGGGTTACATCGATCGCATCACGTGTTCCGAACAAACAACGGTCAATTACCTGACACCTTATTATAAATATCAGGATTACGAAGGCGATGAATTGTTTTTAAGTTCAACGGCCGGAAAACTATACGATTTCTCCATCGTGACACCTCCAGTTCCGGCAGGAACGTACGAAGTTCGTTTCGGTTATTTGACCAATGGTAAGCGAGGGGTCGCGCAACTTTATTTTGATGGTGTGCCTGCAGGTGTGCCTCTGAACCTAAATACGGCTGCAACGGCAGCATCCATCGGTTATGTCACGCCAGGCAATGATACGGATGATCCATCCGGTTATCAGAATGATAAGATGATGCGCAATCGAGGATTCATGAAGGGACCTGCTTGTTTCAAGGTCCCCACCACCGGTTGGTCGTTTGGAGAAAATGCACGTATGAGTCCGCAGTTGTTGCGCAGAATCATGGGCACGTATACCTTCAAAACCGCAGGGAATCACATATTGATGGTGAAGGGTCTCAGCGGAGGTGAATTTATGATGGATTACCTAGACTTTGTACCAACCAGTGTTCTGGAAAATGAGGATATATATTAATGCTAATTTTGGAAGGAAAATCGCAATACAATGAAGAAATTTAAAACAATCGGGTATTCGGCTCTCGTGCTACTGTTGACGAGTTTTTCCATGGTGTCCTGCACGGACACTTGGGATGCTCATTACGGCCCGGAAAACACAGGTAAGATTGACTCGAATATTTTTGAATACATCAATTCAAGAAGTGATTTGAGCATTTTCAGGGACATGCTGGTGAAAACAGGATATGACTCCATTTTGAATCAGTCGAAATCGTATACCGTTTGGGCACCGACGAACGCTTCACTGGCCGGCAATCCGATACTCACGGACACTGCCTCTTGGCTGAAGGTGGTGACCAACCACATTGCCAGTTACGCCCATCCGGTTTCGCAAGCTGACAGTATGACCATAACGATGTTGAATGGCAAAAGGTTGGTATTCAATTTCAAGGATACGTCAGCTACCATGGATAATATCCCGGTTGTTGAAAGGGACAGGGCCACGAACAACGGATTGGTACAAGTTTTGAGTGCGTTGTTGCCCTATCGCAACAACCAATGGGACAACATGATGTTGTATCCGGGTCTGGACTCATTGCGTGCGTTTGTAAAATCCATGGACATCAAGGTACTGGATATGGATAAAAGTTACGAAAACAATGTCTTTATAGATTCCGTATTCAAAACCACCAATCAAATTAAAACCCTTTTGGGCGATTTTGATCTGGAAGACAGCATTTATACGTCCATTTTGCCTGACAATGCTGCTTGGATCGATGCTTACAGCCGTATTTCCCCTTACTTCAAGACGAAACCTACGGATGGGGGCGCATTAACCCAACGTTACAATACGCAATGGAGCATGATACACGACCTGTTTTTCAGGGGAAGAGTCAATACACCTTATAAAGACAGCACCATTGTTTCGACCAACTGGGACAAATTGACGAATCCTGATTCACTGTTCATGAATTCGGAAAAAATCATCTTGAGCAATGGTTATGGCTACAAAACCAGCAAACTCAATCACAAAGCTGCTGATTCCTGGTGCAAGGAAATTCGAGTGGAAGCCGAAAACGCCGTTTACGGGCGTAAGAGCGAGAACTACGATGTTTCAACCATCTCCAGCTTGGGAACGAAGTTCAATTTGTCCAGAAACTCATACATCTATTGCAAACCGACTTCCACCAGTGCCTTGTCACCATTGACACTGACGTTCAACATACCGAACACGCTGTCTACCAAATACAACATCTACGTGGTGTTTGTACCCACCGTCATCACCGATACTACCGACAAACGTCCGTACAAAATGAATTTCTTCCTATCGACAAATGCGAATGCGACGGCTCCGACCTATACTCAGATAGGCGCTTCTAACCAGTTGACCGATCCGTTGAAGGTTACCAAATTGTTGGTGGCTAAAAACTATACGTTCCCTACGACGAACATCATATCCAGTTCTTCGTTGGTTAGAGCGCAAACGCCGATGGGTGCCACTTCAGCCGTTACGTTTGGTCTGAAAATGAGGAATATGGGTGGAACGTCGGCTACTGAAATCAAGAATTTTAATCGAGCGATGCGTGTGGATTGCCTGATACTCGAACCTGTCCAATAGTAAAGTGATAAAAGGAATGACTATGAAAAAACGAAACAATACGATGAAGTCACTAACCATTGGAATGCTGTTTTTGATATTGAGTGGTACGGTACTTGCCGATATTCCAGTTACCGGGGTCGTTCGCGACGCTGGAAACGGACAACCCATCGCTGCCGCCGAAATTCGGGTTCAGAACCGGAAGATTTCTACCGTGACGGATGACAAGGGTGCTTTCAAATTAAGCGTGCCCAAAGCTACGGATGTGTTGGAAGTGAAAGCCTACGATTACAACAGAACGGAAGTTCCTGTTCGGGGTAGGACGGAACTGGTCATCGAACTGCAATCAGACAATTTTTCCGAAGCGTTCAAAAGTGTGGAAACGTTCATTGGTTCCATGAGCCAGTCTGCTTTGACGGGTTCTATAAAATCCACTCAATCATCGGGCTTGCGACCCATTCTCAGCTCGGATGACTTGATAGCCTCTACTTTGTCGGGCGACGTTCGGGGAATTACACGCTCAGGTTCCTCCTCACAAGGAGCATCCTTGTTCATACGTGGACTAAATTCGTTGAATGCCAACGCTCAACCATTATTTGTTGTGGACGGAGTTGTTTGGGAAAGCATGTACGACAATCAATCCGTTCAAACGGGCTATTTTTCGAACGTGCTTGAAAACATCGATCTCAACGACATTTCCAGCATTTCGGTTATCAAGGACGGTTCATCTATTTATGGGAGCAAGGCGGCCAACGGGGTCATCTTGATCAACACTCGCCGATCCACTTCCGTAGTGACAAAAATCAGCGTCAGCGCGCTAGGTGGTGTGGTTACGCAGCCTGGAACAGTACCCATGATGAAGGGGGAAGATTTCAGAATCTATACGAACGACTTGTTCAGCACCATCGGTTTGCCCGACAATGTGTTGTCCGAAAAAGGATATCTGAACAGTACGTTCAGTGCAAAAGGGCTTCCCGACACGCAGGTTGCCGCCTTGGGCTATATGGAAACCGACCCCACCAAAGCCATTTACAATACCTATCACAATCAGACGAACTGGAACGACGAAACGTATCATAACGGGATGAACAACAGTTACATGCTCAATGTGATGGGCGGTGACGACAATGCATCCTACTACTTTTCACTGGGGTTCACCGGCAATAAAGGGGTAGTCAAGAATACAGATTTGCAGCGTATTAATACCCGTTTCAATGCCGATTTGAAACTGTTGACCGATTTGGACATGAGCTTGAACATCGGTTTCTCCCGTACGGAACGAACCATGCAGGACGATGGTGCCGATTTCTACACATCGCCTACTTGGTTGAGCAAAATCAAGTCGCCGTTTACCAGTCCGTACACGTTCACCAAATATGGAACTAGGACGACGGATTATGCCGACGCCGACATTTTCGACATTGGGAACCCTACTGCCATCATCTACAACTCGTTGAACAATACGCAGACTTTCCGGTTCAACATCGGCATCATGCCCGTATACCGAATCAATCGTGCGTTGACGTTGAGTTCCAGATTTGATTACAACTTGTACAAAGACAACGAAAGACGGTTTGTTCCAATGGGCGGGACGGCAATGCGTTACATTGAAGGTTGGGGATATTCCGAAAACCAGGTATGCAGCCAAACCATACGCAATCAAGGTATTTACGACGATACCCGTCTGACCTACGACAAACGTTTCGACGATCATCATCTCAAAGCGACTTATGGCATGCGCTTTATCCTCAATACGTTGGAATCTTCCTATGCCACCGAACACAATACCAAGTCGGACATATCCAAGTTCATCACGGGTAATTTCTCCTACTTGCAGGTGAGCGGTATCAACAACGTGACCAAATCCCTTTCACATTATTTGGAATCTGAATACGATTATCAGGGCCGTTATTTTCTGACCGGCGCCCTATCGCTGGATGCTTCCTCCCGTTTTGGTAAGCAAACCGACGGTGGACTCAACCTGTTCGGTGTCAGTTGGGGTGCATTCCCCTCCGTCAATGCTGGATGGATTGTCTCTTCCGAAGAATTCATGAGCGATGTTAGCGCCATCAACTTTTGGAAGATTCGAGCCGGTTACGGTTTGACTGGAAATGACGGTATCAAAGATTACGACGCCATGGCCTATTTCTCCAGCGTTCGTTTCATGAGCGTTGCCAATGGACTGGTTCTTAGCAATCTGAAAAACGACAAATTGCAATGGGAAACCACCGCCAAGGCTAATTTAGGGACGGATATCAACTTCAACAACGACCAAGTGACTTTGTCATTCGACGTGTTCTCGAGCCGAACCAACAATTTGTTGACGCTGAAGGACGCACCTGAAATCACCGGTTTGGGCAAATACTGGAACAATGGTGGTTCGTTGACCAATAAGGGCTATGAATTCTCCGTCAATTATAAGGCGTTGAACCTCAATCATCTGAAATGGGCTTTGGGTGCCAATGTGGGACATTACAAGAATGAAGTGACCGCGCTGCCGAATGGATCGTATACGACCAGCGTTTACGATGGAGAGGTGTTGACGGCTGTGGGTTATTCAGCTGGTTCTTTCTACGGGTACAAATCGTTGGGTGTCATATCCACGGCGACGCAAGCTGCCACCGCCTATACGGCGAGTTCAGGCGCAACCAGTTACATGCGGATGAAAAATGCCGATGGTTCGTACAGCCGATTCAAGGCTGGTGACATTCTGTTTAACGACAGCTACAAAGACGGCATCATCGATGAAAAGGATAAAGAAGTGATTGGAAATCCGAACCCCAAACTCTATGGTGGCTTCAGCAGCATCTTGTCGGTGGACAGGCTGTCGTTGGATGCTCAGTTCAATTTTTCATATGGCAATCAGGTTTACAACTACAGCCGTCAACTTCTGGAATCGGGCAAAGATTTGAGCAACCAGACTTCGGCCATGCTGAACCGATGGACCGGTGACGGTCAGGTGACCAGCCAGCCCCGCGCAGTCTGGGGAGACCCCATGGGCAACGCTCGTTTCTCCGACCGTTGGATTGAAGACGGTTCGTATTTGCGTCTCAAGACATTGACTTTGTCGTATGATGTACCTGTAAAAAGCAGTTTCCTGGAAGGTGTCCGGGTATGGGCTTCAGCAGACAATGTGTTGACTTTTACAAAATACCTGGGACTGGATCCTGAATTCTCTGCTGGAAACGCCGTTTACATGCAGGGCGTCGATGCCGGACTTGTTCCACAGACCCGCACGTACACCATCGGAATCAAATTAAATCTGTAACTACTGTCAGGATATGAAAAAATTTAGTAACATACTGCTGCTCTTTCTGTTTGGATCGTTCATGCTGGTTAGCTGCGATGGGCTTCTGAACGTGAATTCAGAACGCTATGTCTTTGAAAAGGACTATGGGATGAAGTCCACCAACGACTCCTTATATGCCATGTTCGGCGTTTTCTCCCAGATGGAGAAATTGGCTGACGACTATGTGCTGTTGGGTGAACTGCGTGGCGACCTGATGGACGTGACCGCCAATTCCAATCCCTGGTTGAAGGAAATCAACGACTTCACCGTCACTTCGGGCAATCCGTATGCGGACAAGAAGCAATATTACGCCGTCATCAACAACTGCAATTACATCATCAAGAACGTGGACACGTCGGTTGTGAAGCAGAACGAAAAAGTGATGTACAAGGTTTATGCCGCTGCCAAGGCCATTCGCGCCTGGACGTACATGCAACTGGCGCTGAACTACAAATCGGTGATTTATTATTCCGACCCTTTGCTGTCGTTGGAAGATGCCGAGAAAACCTATCCGGTATTGGAATTCAACCAGTTGGCCGACTCTCTGATCAAGGATATCGAACCGTACAAGGACATTGCAAAACCCAGTTTCGGCTCCCTTTATTCCGCTCGACTCTCCGACTCGTTCTTCCCCATCCGCTTTTTGTTGGGTGACTTGTACTTGTGGACAGGCCGATACGAACAGGCAGCGACCGAATACAGGGATTTGATGTTCAACAACCGATACACCATCGTCGCCAACGGTTTTCAATCCACTTTTACACTTTCAAACGGTACGTCCGGTGTCTACACCGGTGGATGGAGAGGACTGTGGGGCAATTGCTTCAGTACAGGGTCTTCCGAAATCGTTTCCAACATTGCCGCATCCAACGAATTCGGTACTGAATTCATGTTGGACTCACTCGTTTGGGATTACCAATTGACGTCCTCCAAGTTTGCCATCAACAATTGGGATGCGCAACGCTATATGACCACGGCCACCTTGGATACCATGTGTGATTTGCGAAAAATGGAATCGATCATGGCCAATTTGCGTGTCGTATCAACAGGCCTCAGCGGTTATGTCCCTACGGTGTCGACCAAGAATTATCTGATGAAACTCATATCGATGAATATGCCAGGCGTGGTGAGCAAACGAGTGATGCCGTATCGGGTAGCCTTGCTTTATCTGCGTTATGCCGAGGCTGTCAATCGACTTGGAAAACCAAATCTGGCTATGGCCGTATTGAAGAACGGGCTGAACCCCACCATCTTCAACGGCATCATCGTTCCAACTTCCGAAGTGCCGAGCCCCCTGCCGCAGTATATGAATTTCACCGATTCACGCTTCTCAATGAACATCGGCATACGTGCTCGTACGCTCTTGCATCCCGAATTGGACAATCGATTCATCATTCCTACCGAGTTGGATTCCGTTGCCAAGATCAATTATATGGAAGATTTGATTTGCAATGAATGTGCCTTGGAAACCGCTTTCGAAGGAAACCGCTTCCACGACCTGATGCGTATCGCCATACGCCGCGACAGCACCGATTACCTGGCCTTGAAGGTGGCAGCCAAGCATCCCAACAATCCGGGCATCCTCGGGACGCTTCAGAATAGAAATAATTGGTATTTGAAATAGTTTATGAAAAGAAGCTCGATCCGACAATTCGTCACCACTTTTTTCCTTTTCACATTCCTTGTTTCAAACTCGGTTATTGCTGAACCCGATGCTTCATTGAAGTTGCATTATCAATTTGGTCCGTTGGTGAATGGCAAAGTGCAGGACGTGACCGGAAACGGTTTCGACGCGACCTTGATGAATAAAGCGAGCGTTCGTCAAATCAATGCTGTCGGCTTGCTGGAACTGGGCACGGCCAACGGCTATCTGGATTTGGGCACCGCAACCGGAACCTTGATTGCCTCGCTGACCGATTTTTCGATTTCAACCTTTCTTTTTATCGATCCCACCACAGATATCAGCGGAAACGGAAACTTCGTCTGGGCATTTTCCACGCAGGATGCTTGTACCGCCACTACCGGCAAATACATCGCGTATCGGGTGAACGCCCAACGCTATGAGCAAGCCGCAGGCGGCTGGAACAACGAGTTGGTCATCGTGACGCAGGGTTCAGCCGCTAAAAAAGGGCAATGGACGCATGTTTGTTACACGCAAAGCGGAAACACGGGAACCTTGTACATCAACGGGGAGGCCGTAAAATCCGGCAATGCAACCATCAATCCTTCGGCCATCGGTGCTCCTACCACGTTCAATTGCTTGGGCAGGCCACCGTTCGATGGAGATAATTATTTGCAGAAAACCACCATCGCCGACTTCAGAATTTACAACAGAGCCTTGACGGCAAGTGAAGTTGTTCAACAAATGAAAGGCTTCTCCGGAGTGGTCTCAGCCACGGCTCAGGAAGCCATGCATGCAGCGGTCGATACGTTTCAGCTTCGAGGATTCGAGGCCATCCGTTCCAATGTCCGTTTGCCTCAGGGGCTGAACTCGATGGTTCGGGTGCAGTGGGTTTCTTCCGATCCGCATGCGCTCTCCTCCATGGGCTTCGTCAACCGACCTGCATTTGGAGAATCAGCCAAAAAAGTATCGCTTAAAGCGTTGTTCATTTGTGGAAACGACAGCGTGACGAAGACTTTTATGGCAACGGTCCTTCCGTATGAAAGCAACGAGGTGAGTGTCCGAAACGACTTGGATGCGCTGACTTTCCCAGCCGATTTGAAAGCCCTGCAGCGCAATCTGTCCTTACCGGTGAAGGGGAATGAAGGAACGGCCTTCACCTGGAGTTCTTCCGATACGAATTTCCTCTCTTCTGCAGGCGAAATCAAAAACTTGCCTGCCAAGGGTAAAGGGGCTAAAAGCATCCTCCTGAAAGTGACCGGCAAGAAGGGAACTGCGACCGACAGTCGAACGTTCAACGTCTCCATTCCGGAGGACGAAGGGTTTTCAGCGTATCTTTTCGTGTATTTCACCGGCAACTCCGGCGACCAGGAAGCCGTCCGTTTTGCGCTCAGCAGCGACGGGCTTACCTATAAGGCATTGAACAACAACCGTCCCATCATTTCATCCGATACCATCGCACAGATGAAGGGTGTTCGTGACCCGCACATCTATCGTGGCCCGGACAACATGTTCTACATGGTGGTAACCGATATGAAGGCTTCCATGGGTTGGAGCAACAACCACGCCATGGTATTGCTCAAATCGTCCGATTTGGTGCATTGGACCCATTCCATCGTGGACATCGCAGCGCAGTATCCGAAGTACAAGGATGTCAACCGCGTCTGGGCGCCGCAGACCATCTGGGACCCGACCGTGGGTAAGTTCATGATTTATTGGTCGCAGCGTTCGTTCAATGAAAAGGATGTGTTTTATTATGCCTATGCCAATGCCTCATTCACTGGTTTGGATTCGGAACCCAAGGTGCTTTTCACGTATCCGTCGTCCACCATTGACGGAGACATCATTGTTCGAAACGGTCAGTTCAACCTATTTTTCAAGACCGAAGGCAATGGTAACGGCATTAAAAAGGCGGAAGCTGCTTCGTTGACTGGGCCTTACGTGGTCAAGGAAGACAAATACCTGCAACAGACCACCCAAGCGGTGGAAGGTGCTTGCGTGTTCAAACTCATCAATTCGGATACTTACGTGCTGATGTACGATGTTTACGCAAATGGCAAATACGAATTTACTTCCAGCACGGATTTCAGCAATTTCAAAGTTTTGAACGGGGTTTCGATGAATTTCCAACCCCGGCACGGAACGGTAATTCCCATTACTTCGGAGGAAGCCAAAAGGTTGGCTGCCAAGTGGGGAATTTCCAAAGACTTGACTGCCATCACCTCGGGTTCAGCAGCTGTCAAAAAGCTAAACATCGATGTGAATGAGGCTGACCAGAGCATTTTCCTGCCGGTAAAACCGGGTACGTCGTTGAAAGCGTTTGATCCAAAGCTGAATTCTTTGCCGGGTGCTATCGTAAAACCAGCCGGTGCGCAGGATTTTAGCAAGGGAGCCGTGAACTATACGTTCCAACTCAACGACACAATCTTGACCTATTCTGTCAAAGCCGCTGTCAACCGCAATCCAGTGTTGGACGGCTATTATGCGGATCCGGAAATACTGTATGCCGAAAAAACGGGCAAGTTTTATTTGTATCCAACCAGCGACGGATTCCCGGGATGGTCGGGCACGTATTTCAAGTGCTTCTCATCCGACAACCTGGAAACTTGGAAGGACGAAGGCGTCATTGTCCAGTTGGGCAAGGATGTGACCTGGGCTTCGGCAAACGCTTGGGCTCCCTGCATCGTGGAGAAGAAAATAAATGGTGAGTACCGCTATTTCTACTATTTCTGTGCCAAACAGCAAATTGGCGTAGCCGTTTCGGACAACCCGACCGGCCCGTTCATCGATTCAGGCAGACCGATCATCAACTTCAAGCCAGCCGGTCAACGTGGTGGCCAGGAAATCGACCCCGACGTGTTCACCGACCCGGTAAGCGGCAAAAGCTACTTATATTGGGGGAACGGATACATGGCCGGTGTGGAACTCAACGACGACATGACTTCCGTCAAGACGGAGACCATGAAGGTATTGACGCCGGACCGGACTTTTCGTGAAGCGGTTTACGTGATTTTCCGCAACGGAACCTATTATTTCATGTGGTCCGAAGACGATACCGGCAGCCCCAACTACAAAGTACGGTACGCCACGGCCACCAGCCCGTTGGGTCCGTTGACCATACCCGCCGAGAACATCGTAATTGCCCGCGACGACAAGCAAGCCATCTATGGAACCGGTCATAATTCCGTGTTGCAGCTGCCAGGAAAGGACGAATGGTACATCGTTTACCACCGACTGACCAGGCCGAAAGGTATCAAGATGTCCAGCCCCGGGTACTACCGCGAGGTCTGCATCGACAAGTTGGAATTTAATGCCGACGGCAGCATCAAGCGCGCGAAACCCACATTGGAGGGCGTCGCTCCCGTTCAAATCATCAAGAAGTAAATTCATTAAACCTTCAAGCCTTAAACCATCCTGCTCACACAGGGTGGTTTTTTTCTTGTGAAATCGATGCTTTTACGTATTTTTACAACCGAAACCTAACCGAGTAATCGTATGAAGAAAGCCTTTATCGTCCTCGTTGCATTTTTGGCCTTGGTGCCACAAATCTATGGCGCACCGGGAAAAATTCAGATGGCCTTCGAAAGTTTCCCCTACATGAACCAATTGCCCTCCAATTCGGTTCAACGGGTCTTTCAAGACAAAGACGGTTACATCTGGTTTGGAACTCTGGACGGACTTTGTCGGTATGATGCTTACCATGTGACCAGCTTTCGTTCCAATATGCTGAACCCTAACTTGTTGACCAACAACGATATTTCCTGCATGGAGGAAGACGATGCGAATCACTTGTGGATAGGCACGAAACAAGGATTGAACATCCTGGACAAGAGTAATTTCAAAATTACACCCTTTGATGATGCGAACCTTCGATCGGATCAAATAAATTGCCTGACCCGGGACAAGGACGGTTCCATTTGGATTGGAGCGCATCGAGGGCTTTACCGCTATGACGTGGTCAATAGGAAACTCAAGATGTATCCGCGCAACGACTTCGATAAGCGCACCATACCGGGTGGAGGCATCAACAGCATCTACAGGGACCGGCAAGATCGTATTTGGGTGATGTGCTGGAACCAGGGCTTGTCGCTATACAATCCTGAAACAGACAACTTCACGAGATTCCCCAAGTTGGGTGCCATCAACAACCCGTTCCGACTGTATCAGGACAATCGCAACAACTATTGGATTTGTTCCTGGGGAGAAGGCTTTTGGCGGTTCATGCCCAATGCCCCGGATGAATCGAAATATCAAGCCTTTACATTGCCCAAGATAGACGGCACGGATACGGAGAACACCTTTTTCAGCATTGTCCAAGATGAGAAATACGGGTACCTCTGGGTGATGTCCCTTTCAGGGTTGTATGCCCTCGACTACAAGCGGGACGGAACACTCGAAAACATCGACATCAGTTCCTACATGCAAGGTTCCAGCAAGCTCTTCAGCGAAATCATCAAGGACAGGGACAACAACCTGTGGATCGGTGCGTTCAGCGAGGGCGCCTTCTGCATCAATTTCAACCGCCCGCCGGTAGGCAATTACACCTTGGAAAAGATCAGACAGAAACTCGGATTTTCATCCAGCGTCAAGACTATGTGCGTGGATGAGGAAGGTCTGATTTGGATTGGATTGAACCGAATCGGTCTTTGCTTGTTCGACCGAAACCGGAACCAATCCTTCATGTTCACCGAAATCCCATCGCTCAAGTCCCTTCGACAGCTGACTTCCATCAGCTGCATCAAGGAAATTAAAAGCACCCATGAATTCTGGATAACCTGCAACGACAACTTGATTTATGTCCTAAAGAAAAACGGCGGCTCCATCAGCTTATCCAGAACCATCGACCTGAGAGTCAACCCAGATGTGAACATCAGCGGTGACAAAGTGCTGTACGAAGACCGCTCGGGCAATGTCCTGGTCGGCGCAGTGGGAGGTGTTTTCAAAGTTTCCCCCCAAGGACTGGTACGCTTTGTTTACGAAATACCTTCGGTGACCGACATCACACAAGACAAATCCGGAAACATCTGGGTAAGCAGTGAAAACATCGGATTGACACGACTCACGCCAAAAGGTGCCACCTACAAAGGCACTACCTTCGACAAATATACCGCCGGGTTCAACACCAGCAACGTGCAGGCGGTGTTGGCACATTCGGACGGAAAAATCTGGATCGGTTCCAAAGAGGGCCGCATGATCACGTACGATACGAAGACCGGCAAGTTCGAGGACTTGAGCAACATCTGTGCGATGACCGGTGAAGCCATCCTGAACATTTTGGAAGATCACAGCGGCAATGTCTGGATTTCGACCAACAAGAAAGTGACCAAATTCAATCCGTTCAGAAAAACTTCCACGTTCTATAGCGTTTTCGACAACCTTGCCGTCAATTCGTTCATCGACGGAGCTTGTACCATCAGCCCGGCGGGCGAAGTCCTTTTCGGAGGAAACAAAGGCTTTTGCTCCTTCTTGCCGAACAAGGAGACTCAGGCGCCCAAACCAAGTCACAGCCGAGTATTCATCACTGACATCAAAGTGCACAACCAGTCCGTGTTCGAAGTCGAAAGCGAAGCTCGGTTCGACAATCTGAAAAACAGATTGGTGATAAACCATACCGAAAAAAACGTGGAAATAGAGTTCAGCACCCTGAATTATCCATTTCCCTCCAAGATTCAATATGCGTATAAGCTCGAGGGCGTGGACAACGATTGGAACTATGTGGGCAACAGCCGTCGGTTCGCCACCTACAACAACCTCCAGAAAGGCACCTACAAGTTGCGGCTGAAGGCGACCGATGAGAACGGTATCTGGAGCGACGAGATCACAACCTTGCAGATCGTCAAAAAGCCGGCATTCTACGAAACTTGGTGGGCCACCTTGTTTTATCTGGTTCTGCTCGGATTTCTGGGTTTGAGTTTCTACCGGTATTCCATCAACAGGCTCCGCTTGCGACAGGAACTCAAAATTGCCCGCATTGAAATGGATAAGTCGGAAGAACTCACACAAACCAAACTGCGCTATTTCACCAACATCTCCCACGAGTTGCTCACACCGCTCACCATCATTTCCTGTCTCATCGACGATTTGGAAACCTCCTTCAAGGGCAAGTTCTGGCAACACGAGGTGATGCGCGTCAATGTATCCCGACTGAAACGGTTGTTGCAGCAGATTCTGGATTTCCGGAAAGTGGAAAGCGGCAACATGAAACTGAAGGTTTCCGAAGGCGATTTGGTAAGCTTCATCCAATACATCTGCACCTTCAATTTCAATCCGTTGGCCACGGAAAAGCGCATCCATTTCTCATTCATCGCTTCCGAAAAGACAATGTTGGGATGGTTCGATCCGGACAAGATGGATACCGTCATCTTCAACTTGCTTTCCAATGCCTTCAAGTACACGCAAAAAGGCGGCAGCATCCATGTGAACCTGGACCAAGTCTCCAAAGGCTCGAACACGTGGGCTAGACTCATCGTGACCGATACCGGCCGCGGCATCGCCCCCGAAGATTTGGAGCACATCTTCACGCGTTTCTACTCGAACGACCCCACCAATACGGTCGAAAACCACGGCATTGGCTTGACCTTGACCAAAGAATTGCTGGAAATGCACCATGCTACCATCCGAGTGGAAAGCGAGCCCGGCATTGGCAGTTCCTTCATCGTGGAAGTGCCGTTGGATGGCGAATTCTATCCCGAACACGAACGCTCCGGACGCCCCTTGTCTCCGATGCCCGATTTGGTCGACGAAGAGCTTGCCTACGTGACGGAATCCGACCAACAACCGGTTCTGGAAGAAGTGAACGTGCTCATCGTGGAAGACAACCAACAGCTTCGTACATTCATCGAACGTCTGTTCCGAAAGAAATACCATACGTTTACGGCTGAAAACGGTGTTCAGGCATTGAAAATCATTGAGGAGCATCCGGTGGACATCGTGCTGAGCGACATTGTGATGCCCGAAATGGACGGTTTGGAACTCTGCCGTCAAATCAAGAAGAACGTCAATACCAGCCACATCGAAGTGCTGTTGCTCACGGCCAAAAATTCCATTGATGACCGGATTGAGAGTTACAACGCAGGTGCGGACGGGTATTTGTCCAAACCTTTCGAATTGAAGGTATTGGAGGCTCGCATCGCCAGTCTGATTCGCAACCGCAGGCACAAGACCGACCAATTCAAATCGAATTTCGACCTGAATATTTCTTCGATGGAATTCGCTTCCATCGACGAAAAGTTTCTGGAAAGCGCCGTGGCCGTGATTGAGGAACACTTGGCCGAACCCGATTTCGACCTCGACATGTTCTCGGGAAAACTGAACATGTCCAAATCGTCGCTTTATCGCAAAATCAAGTCGTTGACGCAACTTTCGCCCGTTGAATTTACCAAGAACATCCGGCTCAAACATGCCTGCCAGATGTTGAAGAACCAACAAGGGAACATTTCGGACATTGCCTATTCGGTTGGTTTTGCCGACCCCAAATACTTTACATCTTGCTTCAAGGCTGAATTCGGTATGACACCGACCGAGTATTTGAAGAAGAACCGCGAGGAAATTGGCGATGCGCCCGAAGTGGTTTAAATAAAACACCATGAAAACATACCGGAAATTGCTGGCTCTTTCGGTCGGCTTGTTGGCCGTAACCGCCCAAGCCGTCGTGTTGAATCCGTTGAACAATGCTGTTCAAGTCAATCCGGACACCAAACTGCAATTGATATTCGAAAAACCGCCCGTATTGGGTTCCTTAGGGAAAATTCGTGTATTTGAAGTTGGAACGGACAAATTGGTGGACGTGCTGGACCTCAGCATTCCTGCCGGCCCGACCAAAGGGGTGACCGGGCCCAAGGCGCCCTACATTGCGCAACCTTATTCGTACGACGGCCCTCACATGACCAATGCCGATACGAAACCTGGAACGCCTTCCGGCGGAGCCGCGGCCACACCCGATTCCTTCCAGTTGACCATCATTGGCGGGTTCAGCGATGGGTTCCATTTTTACCCCGTCATCGTGCACGGCAATACGGCGACCGTTCAGCTGCATCACAATTTGCTGCAATATAATAAGACCTATCGAATCCAAATCGATTCTGCCGTTTTTGCTCAACGTTTGGATGGGTTGAAAAACTGGACGTTTTCTACCAAAAAAGCGGCGCCATCCCAAAAACAGGATCTGCTTAACGTCAATTCGAACGGTTCAGGCGATTTCAACACGGTTCAAGGTGCTATTGATTTTGTGGCGGACAAGCCATCCAAGCCGAAAACCATTTACATCCGAAATGGTGACTACGAGGAAATCGTGTACTTCAGAAACAAGCAACACTTGACGCTACGAGGCGAAAGTCAAGAGGGAGTCGTGGTGCATTATGCCAACAACGAAGTGTTCAACCCGCATCCCTCCAATATCAGCACCAACGAGATGCCGGGCACGTTTCCATCCAGGCGCGCTGCGTTCGCAGCCGACCATTGCACCGACTTGCGCTTCGAAAACATGACCATCCAGACCACGTGCTACGGGCAGGCCGAAGGTTTGCTGCTCAACGGCGAACGAATATTTTTGAAGCACGTGACCGTGATAGGTTCCGGCGATGCCCTACAAACCAACGGAACCGCCTATTACGAAGATTGTAAAGTGATTGGCGACGGCGACATGATTCTGGGACGTGGTGCGGCGTTTTTCAAAAACTGTGCCTTCCAATCGTTTGGTGCCTTCATGTGGATACGGAATACGGCAGCCAACCACGGCAATGTCTGCGTAAACTGCACGTTCCAGACGCGCGGAAAAGGGGAGACGGAAATTGCTCGCGCGCCCTCCAACGGAGGCAAAGGCTATCCTTATTGCGAAGCCGTATTGCTGAACTGTAGGCTCGCCGGCATCAGTCCCATCGGCTGGGGCCCGGTGGGCGGGGATTCCACCAACGTGCATTATTGGGAATACAACAGCACCGACTTGGACGGCAAACCCATTGACACGAGCAAGCGGCACCCCGCTTCCAGGCAATTGACGCTGGAGAAAGATGCCGCTTTGATTGAGCAGTATGGCCGGCCGGAATATGTCCTAAACGGCTGGAAACCGATTTAATTACTCCACGATTTTCCACGAGAAACAAGCCCCATCCTTGCGATCCGGCCTGGTTCCAACCGCGTCTGCCGAGCATAGGCTTCCGGCATAGGGGTCTGCAAACAAGTAGCGGTGGTTGGTCAAAGACATCAGCATCAGGTCGTTGCTCAGCATGTCCTCCCATTGGAAAGTGGAGGCTTCGCCGGCATCCTGAGGTTCGATGCGAACGCTGGACATCAGACCCATACCCTTGACCGTCACATAGCCACCGTTGGAAACCGATTTCAGAGCGACTCTGCCGTTGCCGCGGTCGAGGACCTGGAATTGGGCGGAAGCTCTGTTTCCGGCAGGAATGTTGGCGTTCATGGGGCGGAGGAATCCTCTCCAATTGACCAATAGGCTGCTGTCGCCTAAACTGGTCAGTTCGATGGTTTTGCCAAGGGGTATGGGACGCATCAGCCCTTTCGGACGGGGTTCGTACACTTCAAAGAAATTGAAATCGGCCACGCCGCCTGCTGTGCCGGTTGTGTTGTAGTTGAATAGGGCAAAACGTACTCCTTGAAAGGTTCGGAGTTGATACACCATGATGAACTCGATGCCGAGCGGCTGGAAAGTGATTCCGTCCAAACTGTAGCTGAAATCGGCCCTGTCGTTCTCGAAATTGCAGTGGGCACGAAGCCAAATGGTGTTTGCGGTGATGTTCACTTTGGCGGATTGATCGGTGCGTTGGTCGTACTGGCTCAATTCAACGCCTTCAGCCGTCTTGCTCAAACCGATCCATGCCCATGGCAAGTTGAGCAGACCCAAACCGGCAACATCACCCATCTTCATGCCTTTCAACTCCACTTGGGTGGTGGCAAATGATTCGGGGCCGATGGCCCGTTGGGTCAGTGTGTTTCTGGCGCTCCAAAAATTGTTGGCCGGAAGGGCTTGCAAGTGGAGGCTGCCTTTGCTTAGCGACCATTTGTCCACGACCGGAGCATGGTTCCATTGCCAAACAGGTTTCAGGCTGCTACCCGAAAAATCGTCACTACGTTCGAAAACGGCCTTGGGCGCGGAGGAAACGCCGGTGTTTGGTTTGACCCAAGTACGCGGTGAACGGGTCAGATTGCCAGGCAGACCAAGGTATGGCCAACCTTTTTCCCACGTGACCGGAGCTAAATTCAGTGTACGGCCCACGGAGTTGAAATCCATCATGGTGAATGCCCACCATTCGCCCGTCTGGGTTTGAACCAAACCGCCTTGATGCATGGTGACGCTGCCCACGTTGTTGGTTCTGGGAGGAATCAGGTTGAAGGGCGCCTTCTCGGTGGTACGGCCCATCCGCCAACCGGTGCCGTAACCCATGTTTTCTTCGGCGCTGATCAATTCGATTTCATACGGTCCCTCCGGCTTGTCCGCACGCGCGGCCACCTGATAGCAAAGTGGATCGTAGTTGGTCAGGGTGATGTAGTATTTTCCGTCGATCTTGTAGAAATGACTGCCCTCGCCGGCGCCGCTGTTGGCCGGGATGATGATGCGTTCGGTTCCGGGGACGGTACCGCTGAGGTCGGGTTTGAGTTCCATCTGATGCACTTCGTTGTAGCCCCAAATGGCATAAACCTTGCCATCGTCGTCGAACAGCACCGACAAATCGTGCAACGTTGCGTTCAACGGATGCTGTGTCCACGGACCTGCCGGATTCTGTGCCGTAAATACCTGTGTGCCATAGCCGTTCACGTTGGTCAAGATGTAGAACGTGCCCTTGTTGTAGCGGATTACCGGTGCCCAAATGCCCTGCCCATAAATGTCCTTGCCTTCTTCCAGTCTGAACGCCGGCCCTAGGTCCAACCGGGGGCAGGCATAGGTGAGCAACTCCCAGTTGACCAGGTCTTTGGAATGCAGCACTGGCAAACCCGGCATGGCATGCATCGTGGTGCCGGTCAGGTAATAATCGTCGCCCACACGTATCATGTCCGGGTCGGAAAACTCGTCGTAAAACAGCGGGTTGGTGAAGGTTCCATTGCCGTTGTCCGAAACCCAAGTCTGGTTACGAAGGGTTTCAGTCGGTATGTTTTTTTTGTTAATGGCTGAAATCGTGGTCGTCAGCAGATTGGCTGCAACGAGCAGCAACAGGGTGGAAAGCGCGGATGTTCGCATGGTATGAATGTTGATTTTTGCAAAAATACAGCCTTTTACCCATTTTTTGGTGTACAAATTCGTCCATAAAGGAAGACAAAATGGTAAAAATTGCCGTATTTTTACAACGTACATAATCCTACTGAATCGATGCGCTATTACTACAAACCCGACGGCTTTGTCCTCGTGATCAGTGCCCTGAGTCTCGTCTTGATGGGCTATCTATGGAGTTCAGCCGGTACTTGGTCCAGTATTTCGTTCTGGGTGGCGGTTCTGGTTACCTTGGTGATGGCTTGGTTTCTCATCAAAATGCCCATCTACACGTATGTGGACGAAGATGTCATCCGGGTTCAGCAATTATTCGGAAGCACGACCTTCCGTCGCAGTCAGGTCACCATCAGGCGATTGACCGACCGAGATTTGACCGGCATGCTTCGGGCATTCGGTTCAGGCGGGGTGGGAGGATACATCGGTTTTTTCCAAAATGCGCAGTTGGGCCGGTTTTACATGTTGGCCGTTTCACGCAACAATCTGGCGCTCATCACCACAACGGAGGGAAAACTTTTTGTCATCCACTTCCCGCCGCAAAACTAATACTTCAAATTGATTTCCACCAGCTCGGATTGAGTGCCGATGCGGTACAGCGGGCCCCAGATGCCGAGTCCGGAAGACACGTAGATGTGCGTCTTGCCTTTTTTCTTGTAACCGTATCCAACTTCGAAGATTTTCGAAACAATTAAGTTGCCAGGAAAGAACTGGCCGTTGTGCGTATGCCCTGAAATCTGCAGGTCGATGTCGTTGTCGACAGCTTGCTGCAAGTCATAGGGCTGATGATCTAGCAATATTTTGGGGAGTTCCGGTTTCAGCCCCTGAACCAACGATTCCAGCGGTTGACGTTTCGGGTTCGTGCGGTCGTCGCGGCCAATCAAGTAGAAACTGTGGTCCACCAGCGCCACCGAGTCGTGCAACATGCGGATGCCGGCGGCTCGTAGGTATTCGTTAATGTCCTCTGGCACACCCGAATAGTATTCATGGTTTCCAGTGATGGCGAAAACCCCAAGCGGTGCATGCAGTTGGCTGAGTTCCTGCTCCATTTTCTGTTCCATGACTGGGCCGAAGGAACGGTCGGTGATGTCTCCCGCCAGCAAAATGATGTCCGGTTTGCGGGCATTGATCATTTGAACGTACTTGTGAAGCATTTTCTTGTCGATGCTGGTGCCCAGGTGGATGTCGCTGGCTGCCACAATCTTGATGCTTTTGTGCTGAACTGGATGCTCCACCGTGAGGTCCAAATGAACCAGTGCCGGGTGGTTGAAGCGGTAGTTCCCAATGACCAATGTGACGGCAATGATGACCAAACTCGCAATGGCAGCCCATTGGCGGAACACCAACATGCCGGTCGGTGCAAAATGGAAAATTTTGTTGGCCAGCCCGATGAGGTCGACCGCCAGGTAGGACAGCGCCATATAAATGACCGTCAACATGAACGTATAGCCAACAAACGTTTGAATTTTGGCAAACGAAATGCCGAGTTTGTGTTCCAGGAACAAACCGGCTATCATGGAAATAAACAGGAAAATATAAGTCGCTGTGAACGTCCAACGAACGACTGGTTTGGCAGGCAACAGCTGAAGGCTGTGGATGCAAACGATGGCGAAGATGCCTGTATAGAAGGCTATTATGAATATTAGGAAGGAAAGTCTCATTTTTTATTAATTGTTTCAAACGTCCAAATTATTCTACTGTGAAGGTATGTAATATTTGGGGTAAGATTTGTTAATAGTTACGTATAATCTAGCAATTATTCGATTTTTTTCAACGTAAAGACTATGTTTGCATCACACCATATCCTTGAATCGAATGCAACGGTCTATATTACTTCTGTACATGCTGCTTTTCATAGGCAACACCTCGTCCGCCATGACCGTCAGCGGAATAATTACCGGCAGTCGCAAACAACCATTACCGGATGTTATGGTCGTGCTGACTCCGACCAATAGCTTCTATGAACTGCGATATACGCTGACAAACAGCGAAGGGTTATATCGATTGGACTATTCCGGAATAACAGACTCACTCCAGATTCGAATCCTGGGTTTCAACATAGAGAAGAAGTCTTGCAATATCTCCGCTCAAACGCAACAATTGAATTTTCAAGTCGAGGAAAAAGACATCCGCATTCAGGAGGTGGTGGTGCATACCAGACGACTCTGGCGGTCTAAAGATACCGTCAATTATCTGGTGTCGCGTTTTACCCGTTACAACGACCAAACCGTTGCTGATGTGTTCCGGAAATTACCCTACCTGAAAGTGGAAGGTTATGGAACTATTTACTATTTGGATGCGCCCATCGATCGGTTTTCCATCGAACAGGTGGATTTGCCAAAAGGTCGATTCGGTTTGGCCACGACCTTGCTCAAACCTCAAGATGTTTTCATTATTCAAGTTTTCAAAAAACGAATCAAAGGAAAGAAGCGTCAGGCCCTTCAAATCGCCATCAATTTGAAAATGAAATAAAAAAGGTCCCAAAAGAACACCAGATCACGGCATTTTTTTGAGACCTTTTAGTATTAACCCAGCTTTTTGTCCAAATTAACCTTGAGTGCCTGTAGGAATTCCTGGGTGCTCAAATAGTCTTTGCGAGCCAGATTGTCACCGTGCACCATGATGGCCAAATCCTTGGTCATCTTGCCTTCCTCGACGGTTTCCACACAGACTTGTTCCAGCTTGTGACAGAAATCGATCAGTTCGGCATTGCCGTCCAATTTGCCACGGTGTTCCAGACCTCTGGTCCAGGCAAAGATGGAGGCGATGGGATTGGTGGAGGTTTCCTTGCCTTGCTGGTGCTGGCGGTAGTGACGCGTCACCGTTCCATGGGCGGCTTCAGCCTCTACCGTCTTGCCATCGGGGGTCACCAAAACGGAGGACATCAGACCGAGCGAACCAAAACCTTGGGCAACCGTATCCGATTGAACGTCACCGTCGTAGTTCTTGCAAGCCCAGACAAAACCGCCTTCCCACTTGAGGGCGGAAGCCACCATGTCGTCGATGAGGCGGTGTTCGTAGGTGATGCCGGCTTCCTTATAGGCAGCCTTGAACTCTTTTTCATAGACTTCAGCAAAAATATCTTTGAAACGGCCGTCGTAGGCTTTCAGGATGGTGTTCTTGGTGGAAAGGTAGAGCGGCCATTTCTTTTCGAGGGCCACTTGGAAGGAGCTTCGAGCAAAGCCGAAAATGGATTCGTCCGTGTTGTACATGCACATGGCCACGCCGTCGCCTTCGAAGTCGTAAACGTCCCAGCTCTGTACTTCGCCAGCTTCGTTGGTGAAGCTCATGCGAAGCGTTCCCTTGCCTTTGATCACCTTGTCGGTTGCCTTATATTGGTCGCCGAACGCGTGACGTCCAATGACGATGGGTTTGGTCCAGGTCGTCACATAACGCGGAATGTTCTGGCAGATTATAGGCTCCCTGAATACCGTTCCTCCAATAATGTTGCGGAGCGTTCCGTTGGGCGATTTCCACATTTTCTTGAGGCCGAACTCTTCGACTCGGGCTTCGTCCGGTGTGATGGTGGCGCATTTGATGCCGACGTTGTATTGCTTGATGGCATTGGCGGCGTCGATGGTCACTTGGTCGTCCGTGGCGTCGCGGTGTTCAATGCCAAGGTCGTAATACTTGATGTCCAGGTCCAGATAGGGCAGGATGAGCTGCTCCTTGATGAAGGCCCAGATGATGCGGGTCATTTCGTCCCCGTCCAGTTCGACGACGGGGTTGGCTACTTTTATCTTTGACATTCTAGCGGGTTTTGAGCGGGGTAAACGATTGTTTCTCGCCTACGTTCTTGTAAGCAGGACGAATGATTCGACGGCCGGAGAAATTCAATTCTTCCATGCGGTGGGCACACCAGCCGACAATGCGGGACATGGCGAACAGAGGGGTGAAGACTTCCTTCGGCAGGCCGATGGCTTCGTACACGAAACCGGAATAGAAGTCCACATTGGCGCAAACCTGTTTGTTGATGTCGGAACCCTTGAAGTTCATGAAGGCGTTGACGGAGCGTTCTTCCACCAATTCCATAAAGGCGAGTTCCTTTTCCAAGCCTTTTTCCTTGGCCAATTCACGAGCCATACCCTTGAGTACGACGGCGCGCGGGTCGGAAACGGTGTAAACAGCATGGCCAATACCGTAAATGAGGCCGGACTTGTTGTAGGCGTCCTTGTTGAGCATCTTATTCAAATATGCATCAATTTCCTTGACATTCTTCCAGTCTTTGATGGCAACCTTGAGGTGGTCGAACATGGCATTCACCTCGATGTTGGCACCCCCGTGCAACGGACCCTTCAGCGAACCGATGCCGGCTGCGATGGACGAATAGGTGTCGGTGTGGGAGGAACTCGTCACGCGAACCGTAAACGTGGAGTTGTTACCACCACCGTGTTCGGCGTGCAAAATCAACATCAAGTCCAAAATCTTCACATCCAGTTGCGTATAGTTGTTCGGCCCTTTCATCATGAACAAGAAGTTTTCGGCGATGGACATGCCTTCGTTCGGATGGCGGATGTGCAACGAACGCCCTTGTTGACTGTGGCGATAGATGTTGTACGCGTAGGCGATGATGGTGGGGAACTTGGCAATGAGGTCCAAAGACTGGCGCATCAGGTTTTCGCGGGTGATGCTGTCTGGGTTCGGGTCGAAGGTGTACATTTCCAAGACGCTGCGGGACAGGATGTTCATGATGTTGGAACCTTCCAAGTCTAAGATGTTCATCGTGGCTTTGTGTTCCAAAGGCATGGCCTGGTATAAAATGTCGCAGAATGTTTTGAGTTCTTCCGCATCGGGCAGGTTGCCTGAAAGCAGCAGGTAAGCCGTTTCTTCAAAACCAAGACGGTCTTCGGCCTGTACGCCCAGGGCGATGTCTTCCACGTCGATGCCGCGGTAGATGAGCTTGCCCGGGATGGCGTTGAGCTTGCCTTCGGCATCCTTTTCATAACCAACTACATCACCGATTTTGCTTAATCCGACGAGCACGCCGGTATGGTCTTCGTTGCGAAGTCCGCGTTTCACACCAAATTTGGTGAACAGTTCCTTGTCAATGCGCGATGTTGTCTTGATCGTTTCCGACAACTTAAAAATCATGTAATCGTTTTGCATAATAATACAGTATTTGGCGTTTTTTATCAGAGTGCGTTGAGTGCGCTGCCGGCCTTGAACCAACCGATTTGTTGCGCATTATAAGTATGGTTTACGGGGAAGCTTTCGCTCGTTCCGTCGCTATGAAGTAGCTGAACCGTAAGGTTTTGGCCTGGCGTGAAGTTGGTCAACCCGAGTATTTCGAGCGTGTCGTCCTCGCGTACTTTGGCGTAGTCGTTCTTGTCGCTGAACGTGAGGGCCAGCATGCCTTGTTTCTTCAAATTCGTCTCGTGGATGCGGGCGAACGATTTCACCAAAACGGCCTTGACATTCAAAAACCGCGGTTCCATGGCGGCATGCTCGCGGGAGGAACCTTCACCGTAATTTTCCTCGGCCACCACGACACTGCCTCTGCCTTCGGCTTTGTAAGCTCTGGCCAGCGTGGAAACAGGAATGTATTCACCATTATGAAGTACCGCATTCGTCTTGCCATTGAACACATTAAAAGCACCCATCAGCAAGTTGTCCGAAATGTTGTCCAAGTGACCGCGGAACCGCAACCAAGGGCCAGCCATGGAAATGTGGTCGGTGGTGCACTTACCTTCGACCTTGATAAGCAGGCCCAAGTCGGTGTAATCCTTGCCGTTCCAAGGTTCAAAAGGTTTTAGTTCCTGCAAACGCTTCGAAGCGGGATCGATGCTGATTTCCAACGCAGGGTCCAATGAAGGCGCCAAGTATCCGGCATCCCTTACTTCAAAGCCTAACGGCGGAAGTTCGTAGCCGGAGGGCTCCTGTAGTTTCACGCGTTCGCCTTTGTCGTTGGTCAGCAAGTCTGTAATCGGATTGAAGGTCAATTCCCCGGCAATGCTCAGCGCAGCCACGATTTCGGGGGAACCAATGAACGTATGGGTGTTCGGATTGCCGTCGTTGCGTTTGGCAAAGTTCCGGTTGAACGAGGTGATGATGGAATTCGGGCGCTCGGGGTCCTCGGTTTCGCGTTTCCATTGACCGATGCAAGGTCCGCAAGCGTTGGCCATGATGACCGCACCGGCTTTTTCGAACGCAGTGAGAAGGCCATCGCGTTCAGCCGTGAAGCGAACGAGCTCGGAACCGGGGTTGATGATGAATTGCGCCTTGGCCTGCAAGCCTTGTTTTTGCGCGGCATCCACAATGGCGGCGGCGCGGGAAAGGTCCTCGTACGAGGAGTTGGTGCAGGAACCGATGAGGCCGGCTTCCATTTTTTGAGGATAACCTTTGGTGCGCACCACCTCAGCAAATTCGGAAATCGGAGCTGCGGCATCCGGTGTGAACGGGCCGTTGACGTAGGGTTCGAGCGAGGTCAAATCGATTTCGATGACCCGGTCGTAAAAATTGGTAGGTGCTGAAGCCACTTCCAGGTCGGCCTGCAAATGTTCGGCCACGCTCAAAGCCGCGGCAGCAATGCTCTTGCGACCGGTCGCCTCCAAATAGTCCACCGACTTGTCGTCGAACGGAAACACGGAAGTCGTGGCGCCCACTTCGGCACCCATGTTGCAAATCGTTCCTTTTCCAGTGGCTGAAATCGAGGCTGTGCCTTCACCAAAATATTCAATGACGGCGTTCGTGCCACCCTTTACAGTGAGAATGCCGGCGAGTTTCAAAATCACATCCTTGGGGGATGTCCATCCGTTGAGCTTTCCGGTCAATTTGACGCCGATGATCTTGGGCATTTTGAGTTCCCAAGGCATGCCGGCCATCACGTCGACGGCGTCCGCGCCACCCACACCGATAGCGATCATGCCCATTCCGCCGGCATTGGGCGTATGGGAGTCGGTGCCGATCATCATGCCGCCGGGAAATGCATAATTCTCAAATACCACCTGGTGGATGATGCCTGCGCCCGGTTTCCAATAACCGATGCCGAATTTGTCGGAAACGGATTTGAGGAAATCATAAACTTCTTTGTTGGTGTCGTTGGCGTTGGCCAAATCGATGGCTGAACCCACATGGGCTTGGATTAAATGGTCGCAATGCACGGTGGAGGGTACGGCCACTTTCTTGCGGCCGGAATTCATGAGTTGAAGCAAGGCCATCTGCGCCGTAGCGTCTTGCATGGCCACGCGGTCGGGGGCGAAATTCACATAATCGTTGCCGCGTTTAAAGTCGTTTTCAAGGGGTTGCGAAAGGTGTGCGTAGAGAATTTTCTCCGTCAGGGTGAGTGGGCGGTTCAACACTTTTTTCACTTGGTTCATCTTGGCCGGTAGGGCGGCGTAGATGGCTGTAATCATTTTTTCGTCAAGAACCATGGTTGTTTTCGGTCGTAGGTTGATTAAATTTTTGGCAAGATATGTAAATTAATCCATTTATTACGTATATTTCTCCAATAGATTCTATCTATTAGCCCATTTATAGGCCTTTTGTGCGGTTTATGCAGGAATTATACGTATAAATATGCAAAATGTAATTAGGTTGTATTCAAGGGGAATTTCGTACAACTAACCGAGCGATTGTTGGGTGATTCAGCCTTGAATGCTTATTTTTGTGAAACCTTAAAAAAGTAAATATAACATGAAACGGTCAAAGTTGATATATTTTCTATTGTTAATATTTGCTAGTATTACATTATTTTCACAACCAGCGCTTTCAGCCAAGAAAAAAACACCCACGGTTGCAGTTTCCGATCGGGAATATTGGATGTCACTCCTTTATAAAATGGCGGCGCCCGTTTTGTCCAACATGAGTCAGGGCACGCTTCAGAAAAACATGGTGTTGGAACTGAGCCCGGCTTGGGACGGCCGCAACAAGAAAGTGGGCTACATGGAAGCGTTCGGCAGGCTCATGGCCGGTCTGGCACCTTGGCTGACCTTGCCCGACGACAATACGCCTGAGGGCCTTCAACGAAAACAACTGCGTGAATGGGCGTTGAAAAGCTACGCCAATGCCGTGGATCCGGCCAGTCCCGACTGCCTACTCTGGAGCGGGGAGGGGCAAGTGCTGGTGGATGCGGCTTTTTTGGCCAACAGTTTCATCCGGGCCCCCAAGCAATTGTGGGAACCGCTGGATAGTCTGACTAAACAACGATACATCGATCACTTCCAAGCCCTACGCAAAATCAACCCGGCGTATTCCAACTGGCTTTTGTTTTCGGCCATGGTGGAAACCCACCTGATGCGGGTCGGCGCCGATTTCGACCGCTACCGCATCGATATGGCATTCCATAAAGTCAGCGAATGGTATGTGGGCGACGGTTGGTATTCGGATGGCTCCGAGTTCGCGTTCGACTATTACAACAGTTTTGTCATTCAGCCCATGATGTGGGAGGAAATGGGCGTTTTGAAGGATTTGAGAGCGCAGAGCCGAATTTTGGATTACGACGTGGCCACCACTCGGATGCAACGGTTCGCCTCAATTTTGGAACGATTGGTTTCGCCCGAGGGGACGTTCCCGGTATTTGGCCGAAGCATGACTTACCGGCTAGGCGTTTTCCAACCCTTGGCATTACTTGCATGGAAGGGAAAGCTGCCGGAGAATTTGTCGAACGGGCAGGTACGTGCTGCCTTGACGGCCTGTATGAAGCGGATGTTTTCCAACGACAGCATTTTTAGCCAGGCCGGCTACCTACAACTCGGATTTTCAGGCCATCAACCCGATTTGGCCGACAGCTATTCGAATTCGGGTAGCGAATACCTCACGTCACTGGTTTTCCTGCCATTGGGCTTGCCCGCCAACCATCCGTTTTGGACCGACCCGGCTCAGGACTGGACCTCCAAAAAAGCTTGGAACGGACAGTCCATCCCAAGGGACCATGCATTAAAGAAATAATCTAAAAACCATACACTTATGAAACTCGTTCGTTTCTCCCTTTTGTTGCTCATCGTCCTATGCTCCTGCACCATGCGGCGCGAAGGCCGTGAAATTGTCGACCTGACGCAAGATTGGAAGTTCTTGCTTGGTGATTCCGTCGGCGCTTCCGAAGTCAATTTTGTGGACAGTTCCTGGCGCACCCTCAACCTGCCACACGATTGGAGCATCGAGTCGGACTTCGCGAAGGAAAACCCGGCTTCTCCCGGTGGTGGTGCCTTGCCCGGCGGTATCGGATGGTATCGCAAATCGTTCAAGTTGGACAAAAAGTGCAAGAACAAATGTGTGTACATCGAATTCGACGGGGTGTATCGCAACAGCAAGGTGTGGATCAACGGCCATCTGTTGGGTGAACGTCCGTACGGCTATAGTTCCTTTAGTTATGACTTGACCAAGTATGTGAAAATTGACACGACCAACCTCGTGGCGGTTCGAGTGGATAACTCCCAGCAACCCAATTCCCGTTGGTACTCGGGCTCAGGCATTTACCGCAATGTCCGACTGGTGCTGACGCATGCCATCCATGTGGACCAATGGGGGACTTATGTCACGACTCCCGAAATATCGAAAGCACACGCCAAAGTCGTGGTGGTCACCACCATCAAGAATACGACCAAGGTACGTGAAACAGTCACGGTGGAGCAAACCATGGATGACAAAATTGGTCGTCAAGTTGGAATCATGGAGGGTAAAATCGATATGCAGCCCAATTCCGTGCGAAAACTCAGTCAGCATTTTCAGGTGGACAAGCCCAAACTCTGGAGGCTCAACGACCCCAACATGTACACCATCACCACCCGCTTGTTTGTCAAAGGCAAGCAGATGGACGAATACACCACGCACGTAGGCATCCGCTATTTCCGCTTCGATCCGCTCAAAGGTTTCTTCCTGAACGACGAACCCATCAAGATCAACGGTGTGTGCAACCACCACGACCTTGGAGCATTGGGTTCAGCCGTTAATTACAGAGCCATTGAGCGTCAACTGCTCATCTTGCAAAACATGGGTTGCAACGCCATCCGCACCTCGCACAACCCGCCCGCTCCCGAACTGTTGGATCTATGCGACAAGATGGGTTTCCTGGTCATGGATGAGGCGTTCGACGTTTGGAGCAAGCAGAAAACCGCCTACGATTATTCCCACAACTTCGCCAAATGGTACGAAAAAGATTTGTCCGACATGGTTCTGCGCGACCGCAACCATCCTTCCGTCATCCTTTGGAGCATCGGCAACGAGGTGGGTGAACAGTGGCCCGGCGGCGACACCAAACCGATGGATTTGCAGCAGGCCAACATCTTGTTGAACGCCAAGAAAAACATCACCGCCGAAGACCTGCAATCGGGCACCTCCAAACTGTATTCCTTAATAACACAACGCTTGGCTGAAATCGTGGGCACGCTCGATCCGAACCGCCCGGTGACTGCCGCGTGCAATGTCACCGACGTGAACAACCCCTTGTTCCAATCCGGTGGACTGGATGTAATTGGCTACAACTACCACCAGAATGAATTCAAGGAAGTTCCTAAGCGTTTCCCGGGCAAACCCTTCATCGTTACCGAGTCGGTTTCAGCCCTCATGAGCAGGGGCTTCTATATGAATCCGTCCACGAAGATGAACATCTGGCCCGAAAGCTGGGACAAACCCTTCTCCAACCCCTCGCAGCAATGTTCGGCCTACGACAACTGCCATGCACCCTGGGGTTCCACCCACGAGGAAACTTGGAAAATCATCAAGAAATCGCCCAACATTGCCGGTCAGTTCATCTGGACAGGGTTCGATTATTTGGGCGAACCGACACCGTATTGGTGGCCATCCCGCAGCTCCTTCTTCGGCATTGTCGATATGGCGGGCTTCCCCAAAGACATCTATTACATGTACCAAAGCGAATGGACCACGGACGACGTATTGCACATCTTCCCGCACTGGAACTGGAAAAAAGGCCAGACCATTGATGTTTGGGCCTATTACAACAACGCCAGCGAGGTGGAACTCTACTTGAATGGCAAATCGCTTGGCAAACGCAGCAAAGTGGGCGATGACCTACACGTGATGTGGACCGTCAAGTACGAACCGGGCACGCTGAGAGCCGTTTCCCGCAAAAACGGCCAAGTGGTGCTGACGCAGGAAATCAAGACTGCAGGTAAAGCGGATAAGATTCGTTTGACCCCTGACCGCAAGCGCATCAAAGCCGACGGCAAAGACTTGATTTTTGTAACGGTCGAACTCGTGGACAAGGAGGGCAATGTGCTGCCCACCGCCGACAAGGATTTGATGTTCTCCATCGACGGCCCAGGCTTCATCGCCGGAACGGACAATGGCAACCAGAACGACCACCATTGTCTGAAAAGCCCAGAACGCAGGATGTACAACGGCAAATGCCTGGTCATTGTCCAAAGCACCGGCGAAGACGGCGTCATCAAGCTGAAAGCGCACGGAGCCAGGCTACCAAAGACGGTGCTGGAGATCAAGACGAAATAAGACTGGTTATTTCAACTGATAATGCAATCGAAATATATCTAAATGTTTGTGAATCGTTGAGTTTATCATCCAATTTCTACATTTCAACAAATTGAAACCGGTTCCAGTTGATTCAACTGAAACCGGTTTCCGTTATGGACCTAAGGATAGATATTTCAAAAAGCTATCAATATAACATGCTGTGTGCTATATATGTATCACAAAAACTACATGATAACCTTCAGTAACTTAGCATCCACTTGAATCAGATAAACGCCAGCTGTTTTGATCGAAATCGAACACATGTTTGATGCAGCAGTGAACTTTTGTACCAACTTACCGACGACATTGTAAACACAAATCAGATCACCAGAGTTCGTACCATAAACATTGATTTGCTTACCGGAAACTGTTGCGAATATTGTAGACGCTTCTACTTTTTTTACGGATGAACCACCAATTGGAATCAAACTCCATTCGCAATATGGCTTTGCTGTCGGACTCTCAACAAAAGTCTTGTCATCCCACAATCTATCGTTAACGAGGAGATTATCCACTCCCAAAGTAAAACCAGTCACGTTGTTGAAGATTTTTATGTATGGACGACCAAGTTGGTTGTCAATTTTCCAAACGGCTTCAGCAGAAGGACTGCCAAAGATGACATCCCAAGCGTTGCTGGGTGATTTTTTCATCATTTGGTAATCACCATCCTGAATGATGTAATACAAGCTATCCGTCAGAGTAGGGTGTATCGGACGAACAATGAATTTCTGAGTGATGGTGTCTACTTTCATTGTTAATGCCGGAGCATTTGCAGTTGAATGATTGCCTACAACCATACCTATGGTAGCATTGTTTTGAATATAATATCGGGCTTCAACTGCAATGGAGGTCACCTTGACGGTATCAAGACCTCCTTTGTCTGTGAAGAAGATAATGGTCCCATTGGTACCGACAACAGCCGAAGTGCTTACTCGTACCTTCACAATACCCTTACTTGCAATAGCTTGAGCTGGAGTAATTTCCTGTTTATCCACTGCAAAACCGTTTGAAGCTGTAATTTTTATGTTTTGCTTGATACCACTGGTTGTCACTACAATCGGATATGATTGAAAACTCTTTTCTACCGAAAGAACTTGATTGTTGTCAGAAAGGCTAAACAATTCTGGAACAATGGCCACATCTGCATTCATAATCTTCCATTCACACCATGGTCCAGCCGTGGGACTGGCGGTGAAAGTTTTATCGTCATACAACCTGCTGTCTGCATCAAGTCCATCGGTTCCCAAATAATTTTTGGTCACCATATTTTGAATGGAACAGGTTATCCCATTTGCCTGAGTAGCAATTTTCCATGTTGCCTCCGCAGTCAATGCCCCGAAAATAACTTGATAGTTGCTGGTTATATCCTTTATAACCATACGATAATCTCCATCCTGTAGGAGATAGAACAAACTATCATTGATTCCTTCATTAACGGGGCGGAGTAAAAATTTCTGGGTGATGTCACCTGTGTTGATTTTCAAAGCAGGTGCAGCCTCTATGGAATGAGTGCCAATAACTTTGGTGGTATCGGAGGCGTTGATGATGAAAAATCGTGGACGCTTTTCAATTGATGTTACGGTCAGTGTGTCAAATCTATCATCTGCTGAGGTAGTACCAACCGAAAAGTAAATTTTTCCAACTGTTCCAGCCGGTGCAGTCGTACTGATCTTCATTATGATCTTCCCTTTGCTAGCTAAAACATCGGCAGGCGTAATCACTGTTTTATCAATGGTGAATCCAGTTGTAGGAGTAGCATAAATATTGTCTTCTACACCTGCAGTGGAGATATTGACAGGATAGGACTGATAATTTCTCTCAATCTGAGGCATCAAAGCTTTTTCGGCCACTTCAAAAGATTCGTAGGTTACAGTAGCAGCCTCCAATACAAACAAACCATTGGGATTGTCAATCGCTTTATCGCAATAGATGCCAGAACCTTCCGTTATTTTATCGGATGCCAGGTAATTATTTGAGTTAACCTTTAGACGAATACCACCAGTGACAGTGGCATCATCGGAGATTACCCACTCTGAGCGGGTACCGTTGATTGCTGTTCCAAAGTCTACACTCCAATTATCCCAAGAAATAGCGGACTGCTGATTCAAATATTCGGCGTTCTCATTTTTAAGGTAATACGTATCCGGTTTGCCCGAGACAGGTATAAAACGGAACGCCTGATTGGTTTTTAGATTGATGGCTTGCAAACAAGGTGCAGTACCGATACCTCCAATAACCAAACCAGAATTGGATTGTTTGATGTTGTACACTGTACTTGGATTAGGCACTAAAGCTGATTGAGCAAAGGCTGCAGTCAGCAGAAAAAGAAAGAGTAATAAATTTTTCATTTAGATGACTTTTAAGGTTAATAATCCGTTTTTTAGTAAAGGAAAATGTGTTAAAATAAAATTATAATTAGTTAATAAAAAGTTGCGTAATTAAATAGGTCGAAATTCAAGTCCATTTATTAGAAGTGAAGCGTTATTAATTTCCAGTTTTAATTGATACGGATGACAGTATCTTTCCACAACTCGCTTTTACGACAATTTCTCCTGCTTTTTCAGCCGATTGAATGATAGCTATACAACGACCTTCGAAAGTTGTATGTTTGTTTCCTTGAAAACTTTCCACCGAATTGGGTTTGGCATTTCCAATGGCAATTAGCTTTCCAGCACCGGTAACATCTATCTGAATTTCTTGCTCTACAAATGGTACACAGAATCCATTGGCATCGGTGAGTTCTACCGTTATATAGCAAAGGTCCTGCCCATTGGCTTTGATGACTGGTCTGTCTGAAACAAGCTTGATTTTCTCTACCTTCCCTGTCGTTTGGAGAACGGATACTTCCACCACTTGATCGCCATTCATTCCTATTGCTTGAAGTGTTCCTGAAGCATAGGGAACCTTCCAGTTCGCTTTGAACTTAGTGCTTCTGCCCGTATTTTTTATTCCAAGGACTTGACCGTTCAGCATGAGTTTCACTTTTTCGCAATTGGAGTAGGTGACGACATCCAAATCCTTGCCTTCGTATCCTTCCCAGTTCCAGCTTGAATGAACATCTTCGAAACTCCAACCAGAACTGGTGGGTTTGTTGAACGTTGGAACTGGGCTCTTTACGAAAACTGCGACCTTCTTACCTGTATTCCACAATATTTCTCTATAATAGGATTGAGGACGTTTAAAGCCGCAAAGATCGATGTCTCCACAATAGGCCAATGCCCAAGGGTAACCACCTTTATAATCGAACCCGATTGCCGATTCGCCTATGTAGTCGAAGCCTGTCCACACGAAATCACCTATGACATAGGGCAAATCTAGCATCGGCATGACATAGCTGAAGGGATCGGCTGGGTACGATTCGGAACCGTATATTAAGCGTTGCGGATATTTCGCATGATCGGACTCATACTTGTTCGGTAGGTAATTGTATCCGACCACATCCAGGGGTTTGGCGAAATGAGCCGTGGTGCTGTCCCAGTTTTCCTTAAGGTGTGCCCAATGGTTTACAGCAGCAGTCACCGGTCTGGTCGCATCCAGACTGTGGACGAAATTGGCGAGTGCTTCACTGTTCTGAACCATATCGGGTCGGTTCTTATAATTGGTTTCGTTTCCTATGCTCCACATGATTATTGAAGGATGGTTTCTATCCCTGTTGATCATACTTTCCAGATCCTTACGCCACCATTCATTGAAATACTTGTTGTAATCATCTGAATTCTTGCCGACACTCCAATCGTCGAAAGCTTCATCAATTACTAAAATGCCTTCCCGGTCGCATGCATCAAGGAATGCCGAAGATGGTGGGTTATGTGAAGTGCGGATGGCGTTGAAACCATTGGCTTTCATCAACTGAACGCGACGTTCCTCTGCCCTGTCAAAAGCCTTGCTCCCGAGCGGACCGTTATCGTGGTGCATGCAACCGCCTCGGAGCAGCGTTTTCTGTCCATTGAGGAGAAATCCCTTATTAGCATTGAATTCGATGGTTCGAATTCCTATCACCGTCTCCGTTCTATCGGTTTCAGCCTTGTTTAATACGACTGAAATGCGAACTTTGTACAAATAGGGATTTGCTGTCGACCACAAGATGGGTTTAGTGACAGTTAGAGTGGTTGAAGAATTGGTTGAGGTTCCAGGTTGAAGTTCCTGAATATCGTTTTTTGTTGAAACGACGGTATTCTTTGCATCAATGATGCTAGTGATGATAGTTGATTTCTGTACTTGACCCGTCTTGTTTTCAATACCCGATATAACATTGACCAGAGCAGTTGCTTCATCAGCCTTGACGGTATTGATGAATGTACTTCCATTCGAAATGCTAACCGGATTGGTAGCCGTTAACCAAACATGCCTATAGATGCCCGATCCAGAATACCAACGGCTGTTGCTTCCGAGATTTTTCACTTCAACAGCAACGACGTTGTCGGTTCCGTCAGTTCTTACAAATTCCGTCAAATCAAAGCTGAATGCGGTGTAACCATAGGGATGATTTCCAAGATGATGACCGTTGATCCACACGTCGGCATTCATGTATACGCCATCGAATGTGATGCTGAAGCGTTTGCCAACCTGACTTTGATTGAGCGTGAAATGCTTGCGGTACCAACCGGTTCCACCAACTGTGAAGCCAGTCGACTTGCCATTGGTTGCCTGAGAGTTGAAAGGACCACTCTGAAAAATTCCAACGGCATTTGCGAACATTCCACCGCCACCGCTGCTGTCAAATACACGTACGGCTATTAGGTTGGGTCCGTTGGCGTTTACCAACTCTTTCTTAACAGTATACGCTCGTTCTTCCTGCCATTTACTATCAAAATTCGGGGGGAATCCACCCGTTTTTCCAACGAGAATGCCGTTGAAAAAGACTTCGTCGGCATCATCGATTTGACCAAGCAAAAGGGTAAGATCCTGATTTTTAAGTGAATCTGGCAGTAAAACATCCCTACGGTACCAACCAAAGACGTTATCCTCGTAATAATTAGAATGCGTTTCCCAGGAATTTGGCAATTCTACCTGCTGCCATAGCGCGTCATCGTAAGCTGAATTGCAGTAAGTCATGTTATCGCCTTTCATGAATTTCCATGTTCCTTTGACTGGATTCAATTGAGACTTAGGCATTTGATCCGATATGGTAGGCAGATCTTCAATACTCCAATCGTGTGGTACATCCAGTTTCCGCCAGGAAGCATCATCAAAATCCGTTTTTTGAGCACCCTGTGCTTCACCTTTAAAAAACAACCAGCCAAAATCGAAGTTTTGGTTTCTTTCTACGCCCCTTACTGGAACTGTAAAGGAAAGTAAGGTAATCGTTATAAGTATGAATGCATTTTTGCCCATGTCGATTACTGTTTGATGATTTTTGCCGATTCCACTTTGTTGCCATTTGCTATTTTAAGCAGATACATTCCAGAGGGAATGCTTGAACCTATTTCAAAATTGGTGTTGCAAAGACCCGATTCCATGACTTTTCCATCCAATGACATAATCTTGTATTCAGTATCATCCGATGCCGTCAATGTAATGGAATCGGTAAAAGGATTCGGATAAAACCGAATGTCATTTTTTTTTGTATAGTGTTGAATACTTGAAAGTGTATCTGGCTTGAGTTGACAATAGGGTACACCCATACAATTCGGACTTAGAAACACCCTGCCAAAAACTCGCTGATCGGCGACGACATAATCGATCCAACCATATTCATGAGCGTCATCATTTATCCTTGCCCAACTTATACCTTGATCTTTTGAATAGAAAATGCCCCATTGGGTGCCAATTCTACCATTTGCAAACAAAGTGGCATAAGTCACATCGGGTGCATTCTTACCAAGAGAAACGGAGGAGGCCTCCGGCATTGAACCAAGTTTGGTAAAGGAAGCTCCCGAATTGACAGAGTGAAAAACGCCGTTGGTTCCTTGACCATAAACGGGTATCCAGATGTCACCTTCCACCCATGGATTTGCTGATATGCGTTGCCCCCAAGTTGCCGCAAAGCCAGCTTTGTTGAAATTGGCACCTCCGTCGGTGGAAACATAGATATAGCCGGTCGATTTAAGGTAATAGTAAAATTTGTTGTCGTTAACTCTGTCAGAAGTGATGGAATTATTTCCTGCAGGTGCACCTGCACAGACCGTCCAAGTTTTTCCACCATCTTTGGAATAATAAGGTGCCGCATTTTCGGGTGACCAAATAATGGAAGTTCCATTTGCTGAAATCTGAATTTTCTCCCCATTGCTTCCAGCACCAGTAACTGCCTGATTTGCAAACAAGGTCCAGCTGACACCGTTATTGTTCGAAATAAAACCTTTGGCATATCCATCATTACGAACAAGAATGTTCGGATTATTCTGAGCAAAGTCCAGACCATGTCCGTAACCCCATCCAAACCAACTTGCAAAAGTAGGTGAAGTATTCAAGTCGGTATGCCTGAACCCACAAATATCCCCCCAATTGGTAAACAAAACAGCCGTTCCCGAAGGTGGACTAATTATATGATATGCACCAGCTTCTTCAATACCTTTTACATTACTGACCCAATGGGTCGTCTTTCCAGCATCGCACATCGTGGCATCGCTACTGGCTACGACACTCGCTCCCGTCACGTACATGATTCGATTGGAATCGAACGGATCGATCTTGATGCTTTCTATCCAGTTGCCCGCTCCGGTATTTCCACTGCTGTTACCAAGATAGGGGGCATCCGGCGAAGTCAAGGCCCAATTGCTGTTCATTGCTTTCCAAGTCGTTCCACCATTGATGCTACGAAAAATCTTTGCTCCACCGCTCCAATTGACGGCAGTGCTGACAACCACGGTCGTCGTTTTTTGTTTATCCAATGCAACACCTCCAAAACCTCCATAACTGTAACCACTTGCACTGTTAGGTGTAATATTCGTCCAAACGTCTGTTCGTGTGTTGTATTTCCAAACTGCACCGGTTCCATCGGTTCCAGGACCTGTTCCGCTTCCATAGGTCAAGTACATGATGCCGGAAGTGTCCATCACAGCTCCGTGGGGCTGTAAGGTGGTAGGCGTACCGGCTACGAGCGACCAAGTAGATCCCGCATCGATACTTTTATAGAGGCTGTACCCATTTTGCGAAACGGCGACATAGATGTTCTGCGAGGGGGTACCCTTGGTTGAACTTGATTGGTCGAAAACAACCAAACATAGTCCACCTCCATCGGTCGTTGTTGTTATCGGAAACGTTCCGATTTTTGTCCAAGTTTTGGCATAATTGGTGCTTTTGAATAAGCCATGCACTCTGGAGCCATAATAAAGTATGTTCGGACTGTTGGGGTCGATTTGTAGTCGTTCGCCAATACCACGTCCAGAATTATTTCCTGCCATCTTAAATGGTGTGTTGACATAGTTCAGCGTTCTGCCTTGGTCGGTTGACCAATATATTCCACCCACCGAGCTACCAGTCCACCCACCACAAGCCATGTACAATCGGCTTGAATCGCTGGGGTCTGCGGCTATGCTTTCTACACAACGTAAGTCTGATTCCGATCGTCCGACGCCATCCAAAAGTTGTATCCATGACGAATTGGTTGGTTCCCACCGATACGCACCTCCAACATCAGTACGGCAATAAACAACGTTTTTGGCTGCCTCACTAAAAACAACACCTGAAACATAACCACCACCGCCAACAACAACCTTTTTCCATTCAAACTTTGATGCTTCATTTGATTGAGCAGACAATTGTGTTACAGAAAAAACACCTAGCAGGAATAATAAGAAAAAGAAATTTTTCATTGGTATTAAGATCAGGTTTTTTAAAATTTATTCTGTCAAAAACAGACTGCAGTCTTTTCGGAGCCATCTTCCATTAACTTTTTCAAATACTCGGACGGTGTAATGCCGTATGCAATCTTAAAGCAGGCCGTAAAGTATTTTGGATCGGAGAACCCCACCGTATAAGCAATCTCAGAAATAGAGAGATTTTGGTCATTTAGCAATTGATATGCATGTTTCAAACGAATGTTCTTTATGAACACATTAGGGGGAAGCTGTGTCAATGACTTGATCCTGCGGTATAAGGAGGATTTTGACATATTCAACTTGCATGAGAAAAAATCCATATTTAAGTCAGCTATAGTCAGATTTTTTTCAATGACAACCTCTGCATTTTCTAGAAATGTCATGTTGTAAGAATTGTTTTCTGTTGTACAAGTATTCATATTGATACGCATTTCTTAATAACTCATTTCAAAAATAAACGCTGTTGTTTACCTGTATAGCGGTAAGTTGCACAATTGGGATGGGTATCCAAACCGGCCGGTTTATCTGGACTGACCAAGATAATGTACAAGTTTCGTTCTGGGATCATACCTTTGTACGAGCCTTTTCGATCGGAAATCGTCAATGTTCTTGAGGCATCGTTCCAGATGAAATCGATGGTGGAGCAGGCTCCCTTTTCGTAATTGTAATTCAGGTTTTCGTCTTCATAGAGGCTGAAGGTGCCGTCACTGCCTGCATAAACGTAAATCGTCAGGTCGTTTTGAGGTTGTGTGGTGTTTTCAATGCGCGCACCTGTGGTTAGAATACTTCCGGCAGCTACGTAAACCGGCATCCGGTCAACAGGCGCTTCCACCATGCGACGTGTCCCACCTTTTAAATAGCTTCCGTCATAAAGACTGTACCAACCTGAGCTTTCGGGAAAATAGACCGAGCGGGTTCGAGCTTTGTAGGAATAAACCGGGCAAACCATCAAAAGGGAACCGAACATATACTGGTCGCCCACATTCAGAGCCGTCGCATCGCTGCCGAAATCCATAACCAGCGGCCGCATGATTGTGTAATCGTCGAAATAGCATTTGCCGGCCAGCGTGTAGATGTATGGCATCAGCTTATAACGCAATTCAGCATAATAGAGCAGGTTTTGATAGGTTGGAGTTCCTTTCGGAGCAATGTTCCAAGGTTCGCGCAACGGAAATTGACCATGGCTTCTAAACAGCGGCGCAAAGGCACCAAACTGATGCCAACGCACGTTGAGTTCCCGCCATTCGTTGCGGTCTTCCGAACCCTCTTTGGCCTTTTCATAACGTTTTTCGACACAAAAACCACCGTCATCCATGGTCCAATACGGATTGCCAGAAATCGAGAAATTCATTCCAGCCGAAATCTGAGCCTTCATGTCCTCCCAACGGGTGCCGATGTCACCACTCCAAATGGCGGCTGCATACTTTTGAGAGCCTGCAAAACCGGAGCGTGTGAGCAAAAAGACGCGTTGGTCGTTATTGGTGCTCCGTTGACCTTCGTAAATGCCTTTGGCGTTCATCAGTCCGTAGGCGTTGAAATATTCAGTGGATGAACCCAATGCAGTCGGATTTATGAGTTTCTTACGGTAATCCATGCTGGAATTGGAATTGATGTCTGGCTCTGAGGCATCCATCCACCAAGCGTCAAAACCTTTGTTGAAAAGGTGCTCATCCATCTGTTTCCAGAACAAGTTGCGGGCACCATCGCTATAAGCATCGTAAAATGAACCAATGTATCCTTGTCCAATCCAATCGCGAACACTGTCATTGACAGCTTGTTTGTACATCCAACCCTTGTTGTCGAATTCCTTGTAATGTTCCGTAGTAACATAAAATTTGGGCCAAACGGAGATCATGATGCGAGCACTGGAGTCGTGCACTGTCTTGACCATGCCGGCAAAATCGGGAAACCGGCTGGTGTCCGGATCGTGCGCGCCCCAGGAATCCTGTTTCCAATAGGACCAGTCCTGAACAATATTGTCGATGGGAAAATGAAGTTCACGGAAGGAACGCAGCGTGCTCAGCAACTCCTCCTGCGTCTTATAGCGCTCCCGGCTCTGCCAGTAGCCCATGGCCCATTTCGGCATCACTTGGGCCTTGCCGGTCAGGGTTCTGTATCCGCTAATCACCTGGTCGGCATTGGAACCGTGCACGAAATAGTAATCCAACTGCCTGCCCATTTCAGACCACAATGAAAGTCGGTTTTGCTCCTCGGCTGAAACCGGACTCAAAGCTTTCAGGCTGATGTAGGACGCACCGCCGTCGGGCATCCATTCGATGCGGAGTTTGTGTCTGCTTTCTTTTTGCAAGTTGGCAGTGAACTTGAAACTATTTGGGTTCCAAGCGGTGCGCCAACGTTCGGCCACTACCAAGCTATCGTCCAAATAAACCTTGGTATAACCTGCATAATAAAGAATAAAATGAAACAATCCACTTTCCTTTGGTTGGATTTCACCCTCCCATTTAATGGATGAATTGTAAAATGGGAAGTTTTTTGGAAATTTTTTGATGGTTTCCTGGTTTTCGTAATCGACCGTATTTTCCTTACGTTCAACGAACACATTTTTTGGGTCCTTCCCAATCATGTAGGTTGCCGTCAGACCACCTGCCTGACCGTTCTTGTCGAAAAGTTCGAATTGATCCAGGTTGCTGTAGGGGCGGGGATCGCCGAATCGCGTCAACGAATAATTGTCCCATAGAATACCGTAATTTTTACTGGAAACGACAAACGGAACAGAAACCTTGGTGTTGTACTGGTAAAGTGTTTCATTTTTACCCTTATAATTGAACTCGTCAGACTGGTGTTGGCCAAGTCCATAGAAAGCTTCGTCGGCCGGAGACTCGAATTCCTGTCGGAAAGTCCAAGCCATTGTTCCGTCAATTGTGATGGGGTTAAAGGTTTTTCCACCTCCGATTTTTTCTTGTAAAAGTACATTTCCTTTCAAGTCGGCAAAACAAATTTCACCAGTCCGCATGGAAACAGTCACTTTCAGCTTGGCAGTGGTCAAAAGGATGGTGTCACCTTTCTGAACAGCATTCCAACCTTCTTTTAGAGTTTTTTTGTAAACCGTAATCAGGCTCTCTGGATCTTTAAGCATGTGGTCGGGAGAAGCGGAAACGCGTATGATATCGTCGTTGATAACTTGTAGCCGGATGCACTTGGTATCCGTATTCTGAGACTGTGTCATAGAAATCCGAATGCCGTCATTGGTCTTACGGAACAAAGTGTTGTTGCAACCGCAAAGTAATGCAAGCAATAAGGGCAAAGCGAAAAATAGGGTTCGGTTCATGGTAAGTTTGATCAGATTCTAAAACATGGTAAAAGTACATCCAAACGATCACAACGGGGTGGAAGGATGTTATCCAGCAGAGGAGCATATGTAAACTAAGGGGGGCCAAATGTAACCGGTAGGGGGCTGATTTGATAACTGAGTTATTGACCGTTACTTTCAGACTACAAAATGAAGTATATTTGAAGAAGAATAATTGAATCCCCGAAATCCGTATCATGAAAAGATACTTTATACTACTTTCCCTGCTTTTCCCTTTGATGCTATCTGCGGAAATCTATAATTTTTCGCGATTGGACAACACTCATGGCCTTTCCAACAATCAGATCGAATCCATATACAAGGACAGTCGCGGTTTCATGTGGTTTGGTACCAACTTTGGACTGAACAGGTACGATGGCTATCAGGTCAAAGTTTTTCTGTCGTCCAAAAACAATCCGAACAGCCCCTTATATAATTCCGTACCCTACATTCAAGAAGATTTCCTTGGGAATTTGTGGTTGACCGGCTATCAATCTGCCGTCGTTTTCGATGTTCATTCTGAGCTATTTATTCGGGATATAAGACCCTATTTGAAGAAACTTGGTGTGAATTTCGTACCGAATCTGGTAGAAATTGACAAGGATAAGAATTTCTATTTTTTCAGCATTAACAATGGTGTTTGGAAATATGAGGTTAGAACCAAAGAATTGAAACAGTTCAGACAATCTGTCCATATAAGCGATCTGAAACCTGGTGTCATTACGGATATCAAGAGTTCGAACGGATACTGTTGGATGCTTCATCAATCCGGATTATTGGAACGTTTCAATGAGAAACTCAATAAAGTGGATTTCAGGAACAGTTATATTCAAGAAAACAACCAGGGTTCCATTATCCCAAAAAGACTTTTTTTAGATTCAAATGGTAACCCTTGGGTATTTCCCGGATTGGGTGACAAAGGCGTTTTAAGGTTTGATTTCAAAAAATCAAGTTGGGTATATTTTGGTAATAATCAACTGGATTTTAAAACTTCGACCGATCAACTGATATCCTCCGACTTGGTCAGGGATTTAACAGAGGACAAATCTGGAAATGTTTGGATTGCAACTGACCATGGAGGCATCAATATTCTGAACAATCAAACTGGCGCCATTACAGTGTTACGAAACGATCCGATGAACCCCAATTCCATTAGCCAGAACTCATGCATCAGTTTGTTTTGTGACAATTCTGGTATTGTTTGGGTGGGCACCTATAAAAATGGGGTATCCTTTTACCATCCAGGAATGTTTAAGTTTAATAAAACACCCTTGTTTTATTTCCATCACCCGGATTTAGAAACGAAGGATTGCAATGTGTTGTTCCAGGACAAGGAGGGAGACCTTTGGATTGGAACCAATGGAAACGGATTGTTGCAATGGCATAAAAAGGCTAAATCGTTTACGATATACAGGCATCTAAAAGACAATCCAACCAGTATTTCTTCGGATGTGGTCATCTCCATGACGCAGGATCGTACTGGTTCGATGTGGTTCGGCACCTATATGGGTGGTCTTAATCAATTGAAAAATGGGCGGTTTATTCATTATCAACCCAATGTAAACAATTCCAATTCCTTGTCAAATAAAAGTATATACGGTTTGGGGGTCGATCAGGGTAACAATCTTTGGATTGCTACACTTGGGGGCGGAGTTGACCGATTGGATCCAACGAGAAAGTTTTTCCAACATCACCAAATTGGAAACATGTCTGGACTTTCCAATAATATCATTTTATCCATGTTCACCGGCGACAGGAATCTGATTTATCTCAGTTCGGTTAGTGGGGTGGATATTTTGAATACAAATACAAACACCATTTGCTCCGCATTTGGGGATACTATTCTACAGAACAAACTTTCTAACCAAATTGTTTACAATACTATTTTGGATAGTCGTAAATTACTCTGGATTGCAACTGATAATGGATTGAACGTCTTTAACACCCGTTTAAAAACCATACAATACCTGACCAAAAGCAACGGTTTGCCCAGCGATCAGGTTGTTTCGCTCATCGAGGACAACGACGGCAACATCTGGGTGGGCACACGAAACGGTCTGGCTTGCGTTTATCCCAAAAATGAGGACGGAAAGTTGGTGTTCTCGGTGGTTTCCTTCGATGAGAACGACGGTTTGCCCAGTTCCATCATCAATCAGAATTCACTGTACAAGAACCCGGCTGGCATCTTGTTCGTGGGCACCACCAAAGGGTATTCCATGTTTGACCCGAGGGCCATCCGTTTCAACAACATCGTGCCGAAACCCCGATTCACAGGTCTCACCATCGGGAACTCGGATGTGAGCGCCGGGGAGAAGTACAAAAACCGAAAAGTGCTTTCGGCCAGCATTACGGAATTGAAAAAACTGACGTTGCATTACGATGAGCGGAATTTCACCATCTACTTCTCGGCGTTTAGTTACATACATCCGGAGAAAAACAACTACAAGTACAAGCTTAAAGGTTTCGACGACGAATGGATTCATACGCGCGACGGCAATTGTTCGGCATCGTACACCAATTTGAATACGGGAAGTTACGAACTTTTGGTCTATGCCAGCAACAACGACAATGTGTGGAGTCAGGTTCCGTTGCGTTTGAAAATCGTAGTAAAGCCTCCGTTTTGGTGGACGTGGTGGGCCATTCTCATCTACATCTTGCTGATACTGTATGCCTTGTGGTTTTATTTCAACTTCAAGATGCGGCAGCAGAAAACGGCCTTCGACAACGAACAGCGCATTCGGGATGCCAGGCAGCTGCACGAAATCGACGAGATGAAGTTTCGCTTTTTCACCAATATCAGCCACGAGTTCCGAACGCCGCTCACCTTGATTAT
>Ga0302215_10000068_pt1 | contig 84541 bp, 69 predicted proteins | sample II_Fen_N3_1_FD_194580 | JGI IMG/M metagenome (GOLD analysis project Ga0302215, IMG submission 194580) | Peat permafrost microbial communities from Stordalen Mire near Abisko, Sweden - II_Fen_N3_1 | ecosystem: Environmental > Terrestrial > Soil > Wetlands > Permafrost | place: Sweden: Abisko... | reverse complement strand
TATAGGATTGTTTCTATAAAATATTATATGATTTTAAAAAGCTAAACAGATTCGCATGTATTATAAAAAATCTAATCTTCCGGTGTTCTTATTTTTGAGTATACTCTTAATAAGCTCTTGTTCTGAAGTAAAGAATATAGCTTACTTTCAGAAAATTGACGCATCAAAAGATGCCAGAAATAACAGACAGAATCAAACCGAATATTCAAATTCCCACAATAAGCCGGCCGATTTAATGAATTATGCAGATGCAAATTCAAGAAATCAAAATTCAGGGAGTGTGCAACCTGAAAAGAATTCTGCGGGTTTATACAATGCACGTATCAAGCCAAAAGACTTACTGAGCATTACAGTGGTAAGTTCTGAACCGGAGGCATCGAAAATTTACAATTTGGTTGTCCCTCAAATAGAAGATGCTTCAACTCCAAATAATCTTTTTTCACAACCTACTTTACAGTCTTATCTTGTAAATAATGAGGGAATTATTAATTTTCCTGTATTTGGTAAATTAAAAGTGGCAGGACTTACCCGTAAAGAACTAGAACTTATGTTGCTTGAAAAGCTGGCGCCGGCATTCAGTAAAGAAAAGCCCATAATAACGATTTCTTTTATTAATTATTCGGTGAATATATTGGGTGAAGTGCAAAAACCGGGTAAATATGAAACGAGTAATGACCGGTTAACCATTTTTGAAGGATTGGCTTTAGCCGGCGATTTAACGATTTACGGGAGACGCGATAATGTTAAAGTATTAAGGGAATATGGAGATGGTTCAAAAGAATATATAACTATGAATTTGAATGATAGAAAAATCATCTATTCACCGGCATATTATCTGGAGCAAAACGATGTCGTATATGTTGAACCCAACAAATCAAGATCTAGATCTTCTAATTACGGTGCTGCAGAATCATATGGTATTACTTCCCTGTCTGTGTTACTGACTCTGACAAGCCTGGTATTCACAGTATTCAAGATCAAAATTTAAAAAAAAATGAGAAGTGTATCTTAATGGTTTATATATTATAAAACACATTTGAGTTCATGTGATAATCTCAAATTGTTTATTTATTAAAAGTGCCTGAATTATTTCAACTAAATCAAAATAATTTGTTCGGTTTACGATAGTTAGAATTTAAATGAATATGAATAAATACTCAGAATTTCAAGAAGCAGACGAAAAAAAAACGGATTATATTCGTGTCTTTTATACTTATATTTCATACTGGAAATGGTTTATTGCCTCTGTTTTTATATGTGTAACGTTTTCGATGATCTATCTGAAATTCACATTGCCGGGCTATGAAGTGAATACTTCCATATTACTCAAGGATGATCAAAAGGGTGGAGGTACAACCGAAATTAATGCCATTAAAGATATGGGCCTTTTAACCCAGAAAAACAATGTGGACAATGAACTTGAGGAGCTAAATAAATTAATTCTGGTTCAACAGGCTGTCAATGAACTGGGTCTTTATGCCAGCTATACACAAATAGGAACATTCCAGATTTTTAAAATACTGGGCATTGATGCCAGCAGTTTGCAAATAGGAACATTTAAAGAAAAAGTAATTTACGGATCCGAATGTCCTGTATTGGTTAGTTTACCGCCTGAGTTGATAAAAAATCTGAAAACGGGGATTGAATTCAAGATTTTGATACATCCATACGGTGAATATGAATTTACAGGCTCCTATCGGATGAAAAAATATCTTGTGAAAGCTTCAATTTCGGACAACCAGGTGATATTGCCTTTCGGGAAAGTCTATTTAAAAAGGGGTAAATACAAACCATCGGAAGATATGTTGGTGGATGTATCCATACAAAGTCCTGTGAAAACAGCCGGATACTATTTAGCCTCATTGAAAATGGATCTTACATCAAAAACCACCTCTGTAGTAAATATCTCATTTAAAACCTGGAATGTAGAGCTCGGTGAAGATTTTTTAAAAAAACTGATCGAAGTATACAACCTTAAGGATTTGACCGATCAAGCCAAGATGGCAGCCAGAACTGCTCAGTTTATCGATGACCGCTTAATGACGCTTACCAATGAACTTGGAGATGTAGAGTCGAAAGTTGAAAACTATAAACAAAATCAAGGGATTACTGATATACAATCTCAATCGAATATGTTTATTCAGCAAACCGGTGATTATGCCCAAAAAAGACTTGACTTGGAAACGCAATTAGCTATTGCTTCCGATTTGAATGATTACATGCAACGAAAAGAAAACCGGTATCAGCCGATTCCTTCCAGCTCAGGTATTAAGAGTCAAAGTTTGATTGAATTGATCACTAATTATAATAAATTGTTATTACAGCGGAATCAACTTTCGCGTATTGCCTCATCCAGCAATCAGGCTATGATAAATCTGACGGGTCAGATTGAATCACTGTTTAGTACTGTCCAGTCGAGTGTGCGAAATGAGAAAAACAACCTTCAAATTGCACAACGGGATCTTTTGACGAAAAACAGTGAGAATTCTGCTCATATCCGATCGATCCCCCGTCAGGAACGTGAGTATACAGAAATAAAACGTCAGCAGGGAGTTAAGGAAGCACTATTTTTGTTTCTGCTTCAGAAAAAAGAGGAAAAGTACCTGAATATGTCGGTGGTTGAGCCCATTGCTAAATTTATAGACAGTGTCAGTAGTACAGGTAATCCGATCTCTCCCAAGAAGTCATTGATACTATTGTTTTCTTTCATTTTGGGCCTGATTCTCCCGATTATTGGAATAAAAATTCGTGAAATGCTTCGATATCAGGTCGATACTAAAGATGAACTTGAAGGATTAACCAGCATTCCGATTTTAGGCGAAATTCCAAAGATCCAGGAAGGCGAGAATGTCATCATACAGGAAAACAGTACGGACAGTTTTACAGAACTGATCCGTCTTTTACGCACCAACCTTCTGTTTGTTTTGGACAGTCCGGAAATGAAAGTCATCAATGTTGTTTCGAGTGTGGCCAAAGAAGGTAAGACTTTTGTTGCCATTAATCTGGCAATGAGCCTGGCATTGTTGGATAAAAAGGTCCTGATTATTGGATTGGATGTCCGCAAACCTAAATTAGCAGAATATCTGGATTTAGATAATGTAACCGGTATTACCATGTATCTTTCGGGACATCTGAATAAAGATCAACTCATTCGGCCATCCGGTATTAATCCTAATTTATGGGCTATTATGGCTGGCCCGGTACCCCCAAATCCAAATGAATTGCTGGCAAAGCCCTTACTCGACAAACTACTCGTAGAATTACGCGAACAGTATGATTATATAATTATAGATACTGCACCAATCGGAATCGTGTCTGACAGTTTTTCGTTGAACAGATTAGCGGATGTCAATCTGTATGTGGTGAGAGCCGGTTTTACTCCTAAGAAACAGATTGAGGATGCCGAAAATCTTAGTAAAAATAAAAAACTCAATAATTTATATTTCGTGTTGAATTCCATTGATTTCAAGAAAAACAGTTACCGTTTTGGTTATGGAAAAAAATACGAATATGGTTATAAAATCGAAAATGATAAATAGTTATTTAATATTGATTTAATTATGAATAATATAAAAGCACTTCCACTCACTATCTATCAATACTTTCTTAATTTTTTCATTAAAGGTCACCCACGAAGTTTAAAAGCAAAAAAGAATATCGTTGCATCGTTTGTGATAAAGGGGCTCAGTATTGCAATTAGCCTGGTTTTAGTCCCATTAACCATTAATTATATCAATCCGTCCAGGTATGGAATCTGGCTTACATTGAGCTCAATTGTCGGTTGGTTAAGTTTCTTTGATATTGGTTTTGGTTTTGGTCTGAGAAATAAATTTGCTGAAGCATTGGCTGAAAACAAAGTAGAACTCGCAAGGATTTATGTCAGCACTACTTATGCGATTCTTAGCCTGATTATAGGTGTAGTATTACTCGCTTTTTTTATTGTAAATCCATTTTTAAACTGGACAAAAATTTTAAATACATCTCCTGATTTAGCCGGTGAACTTAGTATCTTAGCTTTAATAGTTTTTGTATTTTTCTGTTTGCGATTTATATTTCAGTTGTTATCGACTGTTTTAGCTGCCAATCAGGAACCGGCAAAAGGTTCATTTATTGAATTGATGGGAAGCATGTTTTCATTATTTTTGATATTTATACTTACAAAAACCACATCAGGCAGTTTGATTTATTTGGGTGCCATTTTAAGTTTTACCCCCGTATTTGTACTGATCGTCTCCAGCATCTGGTTCTATAGAAATGAATATAAAAAATTTGCCCCTTCCTTTAAATTTATTAAGCTCAAATATGCAAAAGATTTAATGAGTCTGGGACTGAAGTTCTTTATTATTCAAATCGCTGCTTTAGTATTATTCAATACCGACAATATCATCATCATTCAATTGTTTGGTTCAAAATATGTCACCACGTATAATGTTTCGTTTAAACTGTTCTCAATTATTGTTATGGCTTTTAATATAATAGCAACTCCTTTATGGAGTGCATTTACAGAAGCTTATACTAAAAATGATCTGGATTGGATAAAAACAACAATTAAAACATTAGAGAAGATTTGGCTATTCCTGATTCTTTTGACTATCATCATACTATTCCTGTCTCCCTATCTGTTTAAATTATGGCTGGGCGATAAAGTACAGGTTCCTTTTGTGCTTTCTGTTGCTATGTCAAGTTATGTCATTGTTTCGATTTGGCAAACCATGCATGTTTTCTTCCTGAATGGCATCGGAAAAGTTAAATTGCAATTGTATCTTGTCATTTTTAGTAGTTTAATTAATATACCTCTGGCAATTTTTCTTGGAAGAAAATTTGGATTAGTCGGAATAACCATTACAAGTACAATGCTCTTTGCAATTATGGGTATTGTGTTTTCAATTCAAACACGAAAAATTCTGAATAATACGGCAACCAAAATCTGGAACGAATGATAATAATCAGGTACATTAGAAATCTATTTTGCAATTTATTTTTTTTAATAAAAACAGCTGCTAAATTTAAGATCATATTCTGGGATTATTTAGTCAGTAACATCACTAATTGCAACATTGATAAGCAGTCGAAAATATATTTATATCATTCCCTAAGTCATGTTACACTTGGCAAAGGCAGTTATGTCGGATATAATGCCTTAATTTCGAATACGATTATAGGAAAGTTCTGTTCAATTGGTCCAAATTTATCCTGTGGATGGGGAATGCATCCAATAAATGGGATTTCTACTTCTCCGGCCTTCTTTTCGACCAAGAAACAAGCCGGATTCACATATAGTACCACCGACAAATACGAAGAACGGAAACAGATTGTTATCGGAAACGATGTTTTTATAGGCTGGAATGTCACCATATTGGATGGGGTCACCATAGGCGATGGAGCTGTAATTGGAGCGGGAGCAGTGGTGAGTAAAGATATTCCTCCCTATGCGGTGGCAGTAGGTTGCCCGATTCAAATCGTAAAATATCGTTTTTCGGAAGAAATAATAACTTCATTGCTTGCAAGCAAATGGTGGGATCAAGATGATACTGTACTTAAAGAAGTTGAGAAAAACTTTTTTGATGTTGAAAAATTTCTGGATATAATTAAATAGAATAAAATTCGGGCAATATGGCATCTGATCTGGAAACGACATTAAAATTAAATTACAAAGATGAAACGAGTAAATCACTCAACTATTTCTGGATCGGATTTACAATCTATACAGCTAGTTTTGCTATTTCTACTTCAACGACCGTAAATTACAGTTTATGCCAACTCATTCAAATAGTAGGGATACTCCTGTTTGTACCTGCAGCCATAAAACTCATCAGTTGGAAATTCAATAACTCCTATTTGAAAACTCTGTTTATAATGTATTGCTGTTGGCAATTAACCATTATTGCCCGTGGATTTAGTTTCGATTATGCAAATATTAAAGTGATGCTTTTTGATGCTGAAGCCGGCATATTCAGGTTCTTTGTACCACTGATCCTTTTGTTTCCCAAAAACCTGCTTTATTATAAAAAAATCATCCTGGTTATTCTTGTGTTAGGGTTGATTTTTTTGTTCTATGATGTATTATTCATTCATAACCTGATGAATCTGGATTATGAAAATAATGATGCCAAGTTTACGTACGAGCATTTTGTAAAAATATTAAGCGTTCCTTGCGGACTGATATTATTGACATTCCCTTATCAATCCAAACGAACTAAATATTTTGCACTTCTGGTTATACTGGTCAGTATATTATTTTCCGTTATCAGGGCACGAAGAGCGTTGTTAATTATGACTATAAGTCCATTAGTGATCACTTATATTCTTCTCCTTTATTCACAAAAGAAAAATTTCATTGTTGCTTTACTGCCTTTTCTTATTGTTTTGATCGTCCTTTTGTTTGGAGACAACGGGAATGCCAGGAGTACTCCCCGGATATTCAGACTCCTTTCCGACCGAGCTACTGAAGATACCCGATCGGGAGTGGAAATGGCATTCTATCATGATATGAATGCTCAGGACTGGATCATCGGAAAAGGCATCAATGGACAGTATTATTGTCCCGGAATAGATATCTCAAATATGACCGGTTATAGAAGAATGATTGAAACTGATTATTTAAACATTATTTTAAAAGGCGGAATTATAAGTCTTGGGTTATTATTACTAATTGCAATACCCTCACTCATAAAAGGTCTTTTTTATTCAAATAATATACTTTCAAAAGCTGCGGCAATCTGGATTTTACTTTGGATTGTTGAATTGTATCCGGCGAATGTCAGTAATTTCTCATTACACTATTTAATGTTTTGGATATGTATTGGTATTTGCAATTCGAAAGTAATACGGGAAGAACCGGAAAGTAATATCCTAAAAATTCTTTCCGATTGATACCCCTGAATTATTACATAGAATTTGCACTATTTTTTTTACTTTCTTTTTAATTTTTTATTATTATGGAATTACCTAAAGTTTTGATTATCGGTCAGTCATTTAACAATGATACAGGAGGTGGTATTACTTTGTCGAATCTTTTTAAAGGTTGGGACCGGGATAAATTAGCAGTCGCATGTTCGAGCTATTTATTGTTAGACAATATTGATACAGAAGTATGTAATACCTATTATCAACTTGGACATAAGGAACATAAATGGAGCTTCCCTTTTAATTTTTTACAACGAAAACATTCATCGGGATTAATCCAATTTAGTGAAAAAAAAATACAAAATTTGACTATTGAAAAATCTAAACTCAGGATATCATTTATAATAAAAGTTTTTTATCCGATTATTGAATACATAGGTCTGTATAATGTAATAAATAAAACTGTCTTGTCTGAAGATTTCTGTAAGTGGTTGGATGAATACAAACCCGATGTGATTTATGATCAGGCTTCAGCCCGGAACGGCATCCTGTTTTGCATTGCAGTTCAATCTTATTTGAAGAAACCCATGATTTTTCATATGATGGACGATTGGCCATCAACATATGGTCAGGAAGGACTTTTGAAAAAATACTGGCAACGAAAAATAGATGGCGAATTCAGGCAATTATTGGATAAAGCTACCATTTTGATGAGCATTAGCGAAGAAATGGCAATTGAATATAAAAACAGATATCAAAAAGATTTCATCACTTTTCACAATACGATTGATCTTAATTTCTGGAAAAAATTTCAACGGAAAGGGTATGACTTACAAGTAAGCCCAACTATCCTGTATGCCGGAAGAATTGGCCTCGGAATAGATTCATCTTTGAAACTTATAGCCAAAGCAGTTGAGAAGGTAAATGAAGAATTAAATATGACTATAAAATTCATTCTCCAGACTCCTGAAAAACCATTGTGGATTAAAAGTTATAAAAACGTGTCCCATTCTGCTTTTGTAGCTTATGATGATCTGCCAAGAATATTTTCTGAATCAGACTTTCTCCTTTTACCATATGACTTTACTCCGGCGTCCATAAAATACATACAATTTTCTATGCCTACAAAAGCACCGGAATTTATGATTACAGGAACTCCAATAATTATTTTTGCTCCCGAAAATACAGCAGTCGTAAAATATGCAACGAAATACAACTGGGCAAAAGTAATTACAAAAAACAATATTAACGAAGTATCAACCGCCATTAAAGAATTGATAGAAAATAAAGAATTACGACAACAATATGCTAAAAATGCAATAAAAATAGCAGAGGAGAATCATAATTCAATTGATGTAACCTTGCAGTTTAAAAAAACAATTTGTTCTATTGTAAATCCTTGATCTGATTTTATTACTTTAATAGATAGTAGTCTTATTCTTTGAACCGGAATACTAAATAAACTGTTATTAAAATCTCATACAACGGTATTTTACGTATCAAACTCAGAGATGTGATCATTCATTCGACCACAAAGAAAACTGGAATCTGTCAGTTAAACTCAAATTAAATCGAAGATTATGGTAAGTGCCTTTCAACACTATTTACTCTCAAAACTAAAAGCATCGGAAAAATTGCTGAATTTTGTTGCTACTATTTATAATTTTAAGACTTCTTTTTTTCTTAAAGGGTCTAAATGTAACCAGATTCAATATGCGGGAGCATTTCTAAAAACAACAACTATACAAATAAGCGGTTCGAATAATATTATAACGATTGCACCTAAAGTGAGAATGATAAATTGTTTGTTAAACATTCACGGGAACAATTGTAAAATCAACATTGAACCCTATTGTTCATTTAAAAATGTAGAATTCTGGATCGAAGATGATGGAAGTCAGATTATTATTGAAAACCGGACTACAATAGAAGGTGGTCATCTTGCATCAACCGAAGGAAAGACGATAAAAATCGGAAATGATTGCATGTTTTCAAACCATATTGAAATTCGTAACGGGGATAGTCATTCAATACTTAGTACAGAGTCATCCCTACGCATAAATCCCGCAAAAGAAGTAATAATAGGAAACCATGTGTGGCTTGGATCAGATGTGAAGGTTTTGAAAGGTTCAGTTATCAAGGATGGGTCAATAATTGGAACGGGTTCTTTAGTCAGTGGTTTGGTAGATGCGAATTCAATATATGCCGGAATCCCGGCAAAAAAGGTAAAAGAAAAAGTCAGCTGGAAGAGGGATAGAAAATAAAAGAAAATTGTTCCTCCCGGAAGAGCATTAAATTCTATTCGAAACTTATTACGATGAGATATTTAAAACTGATTCATCCATCTAAATCCCGAAAAAATTTAAAAATTCAAGTTCGTTTAGTTTCATATTTTAATTAGAGATACACTTAGTGTCCGTGATTTAACGGATTGTGGCTTGTAACTGTTAATTTATTGTGTAAAGACTCTGTTTTACAAAAATACAGATAGAAAATACTAACCGGGTTTGATTTTAATGTTCTATACTTTTATTAGAATCAACAATTATTTCATTTGATTTTTAAACTGTTATTCCCGGCAGCTTTGTTTGAATACTAATTCATTCAGATGGTAATCCATGAAAAAATTCTCTTTGGAGAATCAGCTTACTGCCGGTTTATTTAAACGATAAATAGATTATTAAAAAAGAAGAAATGAAAGTACTATTTATTACACATCATTCACTGGATGACAATAGCGGAGGCAGTTTTGCATCGCGTGCATATGTAAATGCATTTTCTGAAATTGCTGATTCCTCTATGTTGCTATATCCTGACGAAGGGATTTCTGTTGCCAAATTTATAAATAAGAAATGCATACTAAAAGGAATTAAGTATGAACGGAGTAATATCGGAAAAGTTTTTGACTACTACAGAGGACGGATTCATAGATATACTGATATTATAATTCCTAAAATTCAGGAATTTAAACCGGATATTGTGGTTTTCGATAATAGTCGTACTTCGGCAGGCATGTTAAAAAAAATAAAAAAACCAGGATTGAAAATTATTACCATTCATCATAATTATGAGATGGAATATTACCGGGGAACCAAACAGTTTATAGCCTGGAGGTATCCATTTATGCATTATATGAGAGAAGCTGAGCGTACTGCTGTGCTCTTTAGTGATTTGAATTTAACTCTTACAGAACAAGATAAAGGTTTGCTTCAGAAAAATTATGATCCACAAAAGACAAAAACAATAGTAAAGTTAGGCAGCTTTGAATCGGTATCAAATCCACCTATACTAAAAATTAATGAGAGAAATAAAATACTGACAAATAAGCAAAATTTGTGCTTTGCCATTACCGGAACGTTAAGTTCTTATCAGACAGAAGTGTCAGTCATTCCGTTTTTAGAGAATGAATATCCAGAATTGCTTAAACTATTACCTGATAGTAAACTGATTATTGCCGGTCACCATCCTTCCAATAAACTGAAAACTGCCTGTGCTAAGTACCCAACCGTACATCTTATTGCTGATCCGGAAGATATGGATATAATAATGATGCAGGCTGATGTTTATATCTGTCCTACTTGCGTAGGAGGGGGGTTGAAGTTACGGATTATGGATGGATTAAAAGCAGGATTACCCGTTTTGACTCATGCAGTTTCTGCACGAGGTTATGATGAATTTAGTAACGCAAACATTATGTTTATATATGATACCCGGGACTCATTTCGAAAAAGTTTGAATAAATTATTAATGGAACTAAACAAAGGCGATTTAAATAATGTTTTAATTAAAAATTTGTACAATTCAGTCTTTTCATTTGAATCGGGAGTTAAAAGATTAAAAGAAATTTTGCAACAAAACAACTTTCTTTGAAATTAGTAGTAAATGATGGCGTTCAGATATTATCATTTTATCAGTCTATAGAAACAAAGTTCAGGAACTAATTCTAACAGTCAATTCGACCTAATGTTAAATGTATAAATGAAATTGATCCTTTACTAAAAATGCAATAATTTATAAAACAATGAAAATGAAAAAAAAATTATTGATCTTCCATCGTGCCTTAGCACCTTATAATATTGATCTTTTTAATGAATTATATAAAGCTTTCGAATCAGAAGTCTTTTTTTTTCGAAAGAATCTTCGGTCACAGAAATTTGATATGGAAAAGTTACTCGCCCAATTAAATTTCACCCCGAAATTTATAACTACCGGCTTTGAATTCCGGCATAAAGGCAGAATGATTCGGTTTGGTTACTTAAAAAAAATAATTCAATATAAACCGGATTTAATTTTAGTCTGGGAATTTAATATTATCACATTCGTAACAGCTTTGTTTGCAAAGATATTTTTCCCGAGGACAAAAGTCTATAGCCTTTGTGATGATACAGTGGATCTGGCCAGGAATAGCTCCGGCCTTCGAAGGATAGGAAGATTCTTGTGTTTTATGTTTCTGGATGGTATTGTGCTGGATAATGAATTAGTAGAGGAATGGTATCATAACAACTTTCCTAAAGTTAAAACAAAAGTATTTCCTATCATTCAAAAAGAAGAGCGATTATTATCCATTATAAATGATGCTCATTCTGTTTCAAAGGAATACATTCGCAGGTATAACTTGAAAGAAAAAAATATATTACTTTTTGTAGGTCGTCTGGTGGAAGTAAAGAACCTGAAATTCCTACTGGAAGTTTATTCACGGTATCTCGTTAAAAACAAAGAAGGAGTATTAATATTGGTTGGTGATGGTCAAAAAAGATTCGAATTGATCAGACTTGCAGAACAATTAAAAATATCAGATCATGTGATTTTCGCCGGAAGGTATGAACACAAAGAACTCTATGCATGGTTTAAAGTGGCTGATTATTTTATTCTTCCCAGCACATGGGAACCTTTTGGAGCTGTTGTAAACGAATCATTAATAGCCGGTGTTCCGGTGATTTGTTCAAATTTAGCAGGTGCTGCTTGTTTGATCACAGACAAGAATGGTGTTGTTTTTAATCCATACGATAAAGAAGAATTATTGACTATTTTTTGTGACGTATTATCTAAAAAACAAAATTCAGTAAAAGACGGCACAAATCATTTTTCATTAATGCCATTTACCTTTCATCAGAAAGTTGACGAGTTAATTTCATTCTTACGGGAAGATGAATTAGTTGGGTAAATGACTAATTATGAAATTCTTTATTTGATTAATTTTAAAATGACATGATCTTACTTTTATTGAATATTTCAAAAACTAATTTCAACCTTATAAATTTTATTACATGAGATATTTTTACTTTAACCCTTTCACTAAACAGTACTATTTTCCTGTTGGATTTCAGAAATATCCTTTATTTACTTCATTTTATAAACCCTATAAAATGATGGCAAGAATCACATGGCTTCTATGGCAAAATTCTTCACTATTACGATATTTGGGTACAACCAGGCATCCCGAAAATTATTTACCTTTTGATAAAATCAATCAATTTGTGCCTTCAGGTTCCGTTTTAGCGTTCAACCTGGGATCAATCGGTGTAGAAAATAAAATTACAGTATTAGGAGTGGTTCCTTCGACAAATGAAACATTTTTTATAAAATATGCCATTAATGAAGTATCCTGTTTGAATGTCTATAACGAAGGTGTTGTTTTAAAACAATTATCACATTTGAATTTTGTACCAAAATTAGAATTGAATGAAACGGTAGATCATTCATTTACACTTATTAAAACAGATGTTTTGCAAGGTGAAAAGATTAAGTTTCCGGCTATAAACGACCAGATTCTGGAACTACTCTACACCATGTCTGTCCAAAACGTAAAATGCATTCGTAATTTTAATTCCGAATTATTGCATTGTTTTGCCCATGGTGATTTTTGTCCCTGGAATATTTTATCTTATAAAGGGAGTCTTAAAGTCTTCGATTGGGAATTGGCAGGGGATTACCCGTTGGGATACGACCTTTTTACGTATATTTTTCAATATGAGTTTTTAGTAAAAGAAAAAATGCGTTTTGAATCAATTCTTAATGAAAATTCTAATTTCATTAAACAATATTTCAACCACTTTGATATTGATAACTGGATTCCATATTTAAAGGAGTTTTCTGCCTTGAAATATAAATTTGAGTCTGAGAAAAACGATACCGAATTGAAGGAATATTTTTTACGACTCAAGGAATATGCTATGTAAATATAACAGAATAAAAAATAAAGCTATAGTAAAAAAGGATATAAAAGGTTTCACCTTAACAGAATGAATGATATAAAAGTCTATATAAATTAAAATGGAAGAAGATACTAATTAATCGGTGAAATTTAATGTCTTGTAGAAATTCATCTCAAAATATGTTTCTCTTCATTCTTCTTGATGTGGAGAGTCCCAAAAATAAGGGTTTTAGAACTAATGGTAATTTAATTAAACTGATTTATTAGCATAACTAATCACATCAATAATCTTTTTTCTGATAAGTGGTAAATATAAGATCGTTACAGTATTCATGAAAACAATACAAGTAAAATGGGTTTATTATAAATTGATTTGAACATACACTGCTTTTTTAACGTCAGTATAAATGGAATAAATAGAATTGTTTTTTTCTGAAAGTATAATTGTTTCACTTTTATTTTAAAATAATAATATGATATCATTTAAATGTTTCAAAGGTTTACCTTTAGATTATGAATCGTTTTTACAGGAGAAATATAATTCATACATTACTTCCTGTCGTTATGTTGAAGTCTATTATGCAACTTATGATATTAATTATATGCTTGTATATGACAATGAAACTCTACTAGAATTATTACTGTATGGCAACACTGGAGATACAACTCGTTGTTTTAATGCTTTGGTAAAGTTGGACCAAATTATTGTAGAAGATTTTGTAAATAAAATTTTTGAGATCCATCCTTTTATTAAGAAAGTATTGATAGATGCTTCTTATAAGAATTACTATTTAAGAAAATCAATTTTAAGTTTTAAGTCAGACGATAATATTCTTCAATTACCAACGACGATGGAAGAGTATTATAGTAAACTGAGTCCGGGCACTCGTAAAAAAATCAGAAGTCAAAAAGTTAGACTGTTAAAAGATTATAGTGAAGTTAAATTCGTAAAAAAATTTGGAGAAGAAATCGATGAAAAGTTGATAGACACTATCATGAAGCTGAATTATAACAAAATGAAAGTTAAAGGTGTATCACAAGGAAACGATAAATTGAGTAAGAATGAAATCTCAAAAAATAATCTTTTTAGATTCACTCATCACTATGGATGTGTTGTTTATATTGAAATCGATGGTGAGATTGTTGCTGGTAATATCAGCACAATTATAAACAAAAGTCTCTTTGGGCATGTGACTGCTTTTAATTCAAATTTCTGTAAATACAGTGTAGGCGAAATATGTTTATTCTATTTAATTCAAACTTGTATTGAGAATGGCTTATCAATATTTCATTTTTTATGGGGGCAAAGTAACTGGAAAAAAAAGATGCAGGCAGAACCTTATTTATTATTCTCCTACTTAATATTTAGAACCTATTCAATAGATTATCTATATAGTAATATTAAAGTATTGAATTCTAAGTTATTGAAAAGTGCAAAACAATCGAAATTATCCAAACCATTTAAAGTCGCAATAAAATATCTTAACAGATAAATTGAAAAAAATACTGTTTTTGACTACTGAAACTTTCATGGGGTATGAATATTTCGGAATACAAGATAAACTTTGATTAATATGAAAAAGTTTAGCAAATACTCTGTATCGTTTTTTATTTATTATAAATACAGTACACAATCAAATGAGAAATGTCGGGTGTAAAATTGAAAAATTAAGTTAGTAATTACCATTTGCTATTCATAAATAGCGGTCAAATCAATTCTTAAAACTATTAAAGTGTAAAAAACTTAGTATATGTACTTATTTAAATTCTGTAAAGGATTACCATTTGAATATGAGTCATTTCTTGTTGAGAAATATAATTCTTATATAACGACATGTCGGTATGTTGAAGTATATTATCCAACTTATGATATTAATTATATGCTTGTTTATGAGAATGAAAATCTAATTGAGATACTAATGTATGGTAATAGTGGAGATACAACACGATGTTTTAATGCCCTGGTTGGTATGGACCTAAATATTATAGATGAGTTTACAAAAAAAATATTCGAGATACATTCTGCTATTAAAAAAATTATCATTGATGCATCATTTAAGAAGTATTTATTCAAAAAATCGATTTTATATTTTACCTCAGATGATCATATTCTTCAATTACCATTGTCGATGGAAGAGTACTATAAGCAATTAAGTGCAAGTACCCGCCAAACAATAAAAAATCGCAAAGTAAGACTGTTACGGGATTATAGTAACGTTAAATTCGTCACAAAATATGGAGCTGAAATTAATGAAGTTGTAATTGATAAAATCATGCAATTGGATTTCAATAAGTTGAAATATAAAGGTGTAATTCATGGATCCGATATTGCAAATAAGAATACACATGTCAAAAATAATCTTTTTAAATTCACACGTCAATATGGATGTGTTGCATATATTGAAATTGATGGTGTGATTGTAGCAGGAAGTATCAATACGATTGTCAATAAAAGTTTGTTTGGACATGTAACAGCATATGATTCAAACTATTATAAATATAACATAGGCGAAATCTGTGCGTTTTATTTATTACAAACTTGTATAGAGAATGGTTTGTTAATATTCCATTTTTTATGGGGTCAAAGTGATTTAAAAAAAAGAATGCAGGCAAAACCATATTTGTTATTCTCATATTTAATTTATAGATCCTATTCTATCGATTATCTGTTTAGCTATATTAAAGTTTTGTCTTCTAAACTAATTATAAATGTAAAACATTCCGAATTCTTAAAACCACTTAAAGTTGCAATTAAATTTTTCTATAGTAGAGATTGGAAGAAATATTTTCAGCTACGAACTTTAATCATCAGTTCAGAAAAGAAATATTCCGGGACGCAAAAAGGACTGAAATTTTAAAAGGAAAAAGTATATCGTCTTTTTCCCTTTTTTTTATTAATCCCAAAATATTACTCAAATAAAAATAAATTCAACGATTTAAATTGAAAAAATAAATTTCTAATTACACTTATCACGCCATAAATTCCGGTCGAATTATATATAAATATTATTAAATAACCCAAATTGAAAGTATGTATTTTTCAAAACTTTTTAAAGGTTTACCTTTCGAATATGAATCGTTTCTAATTGAAAAGTATGATTCATTTATTACAACCTGCCGATATATTCAAATCTACTATTCTACATATGATGTTAATTATTTTATAGTGTATGATAATAGTATTATTAAAGATGTATTTGTATTCGGGAATAAAGCAAACACTTCTCAGATATTTAATTCGCTTGTCGAAATAGACGAGGATATTATTGTTGAATTAATTAAAAATATATTTGATAAATGTCCATTCATACGAAAAGTCTTTATTGATGCTTCATATGCTCAATTCGCCCTGAAACATTCTATTTCGCTTTGTAAATCAGATGATTATATTTTGAATTTACCTTTGACAATGGACGATTTTTATTTTCAACTCGGTTATCACACCCGGAAAAATATTAAAAATCGTAAAGTCAGGTTGCAAAAAGATTATCAAACTGTCAATTGTGTTACAAAATACGGACAAGAAATCGAGAAAACTTTAATTGAAAAAATCGTTCAATTAAATTGTGACAGACTTAAACATAAAGGAATAAAACCGGGTAAGTATAATTCGAATACTGACAATATTTTTAAATACTCAATATTTTATGGTTGTGTCTCCTATTTAGAAATTGATGGAAAAATTGTAGCCGGATGCATATCGACGATAGTAAATAAAGCAATTTTCATTCATGTGATAGCATTCGATAATAATTATGCTAAAAACAATGTTGGGGAGATATGTGTTTTTCAATTAATACAAACTTCTATTGAAAAAGGATTGAAAACCATACATTTTTTATGGGGGAAAACCGAATTAAAAAAAAGATTATTGGCAAAACCTCATTTACTGTTTTCTTATTTGATATTCAAATCCCATTCTTTGGATTATATGATGCATAAATTTAAAACTATATGGCATCTTGCATTTATTCAATTTAAGCAATCTAAATATTCATTGCCTTTTAGACATGTAATTAAATCCATTGAAAAGAAAATCTATAAAATAGGATGACAGAGTAATAAAGAGTATTCTGTGTTTCAATAAAATGACTTATATTACAATCTGACGTTTCGCGCTGTTTTTTTTTGCGAAAGTCAATTGAGCTCAGGGTTGATACGGCTCTTGTTAAAATCTAGATCATTAATTAGTTTCTATTTTTTTTCAAAGTCAAACTTATATTTTATCGTTATAATAGAATTCTTTTTTAATATGGAACATATAGAAAATTTAGCCCCAATCTGCCTTTTTGTTTATTCCCGCCTTGTTGAATTAAAACTTACAGTTGAATCATTACAAAAAAATAAATTAGCATCCGAAAGTAAATTATTTATTTTTTTAGACGGAGCAGTGAATTTAGAAGATAAAGTAAAAGTAAATGAGGTAAGAGAATTTATTCACACTATTAACGGTTTTGCAGATGTCACAATCTATGAAAGTGAAGTTAATAAAGGTTTAGCCAATTCTATTATTTCCGGTGTCAGTAAAATACTAAAGAAATATGATACCGTGATTGTCCTGGAAGACGACTTAATTTTGGCAACAAATTTCCTGTGTTTCATGAATCAGTCTTTGAATTATTACACCGATAAAAAAAGAATCGTAAGCATTTCAGGATTTTCTTTTAAATTAGATTATCCCTTAAGTTACAAGTATGATGTAGCTCTTTCGTTAAGAGCATCTTCGTGGGGGTGGGCAACCTGGAAAGATCGATGGTCTGTAATCGATTGGGAGCTGAATGATTATTCTTCATTCCGGTGGAATTTTGTAAAACAACTCTATTTTAACAGGGGTGGAAGTGATCTCTCACATATGTTATCTAAACGAATAAAAGGTTTGATTGATTCATGGGCAATACGTTTTGTGTATCATCAATACAAGCATAATTATTTTGATGTTTTCCCTACAGTATCAAAAGTGTTAAATAACGGATTCAGTACTGAAGCAACACATACTAAGTTCAAAAGTAAAAGATTTGATACCCAGTTGGATCTGTCGGAGCAATATACATTTAAATTTTTAGACACAATAGAAGAAGATAAATCTGTCACCAATCAATTCTATAATCATTATTCTCTAACCAATCGTATCAAAGATAAGATGTTACAACTATTATGGAAGATAAGAAAATAATTGTTACCACCAGTTGGGATGATGGGTATGCGCTCGATGTCAGAATCGCAGAATTACTTGAAAAGTACAACATGCAAGGTACATTTTATGTCCCAATCAGAAATAAAGAGCATTCGGTTATGAATGCTGCTACTTTAAATAATTTATCCGGTAGATTTGAAATCGGAGGTCATACAGTAAATCATATATATCTTACTACTTTAAATAAAGAAGACGCCAGAACCGAAATCTTAGAATGTAAAATAATGCTGGAGAACCGGATTGGAAAGAAAGTAGATGCTTTTTGTTATCCGGGTGGTAAATATTCACAGCGTGATATTGATTGTGTAAAAGAAGCTGGCTTTTTATTTGGACGAACAACAAGATTGTTGCATACTTCGACTAAATTAAATCCTCCTTTAATGGATACTAGCGTTCAGGTGTACAATCACAGTAGTTTTGTATTGATGCGACATTGTCTTAAAAATACATTCATTCTTCCAATCATCCAGAATTTGATGTTTTATAAAGGAAATAAAAACTTTAACAAGTTGGCAGAGAGTTTAATAAGCAGTATGTTGACTACAGGTGGTGTATTCCATTTATGGGGTCATTCATGGGAAATTGAACAATTTGGTCTTTGGAAAGAATTAGAAATGCTTTTGAAGTTACTTGCCTATAAGAAGGAGATTGCTTATTTTAATAATACGGAATGTTGGAATTCATTACATAAAAGCGATGAATTGTTCACTCCAAAGATTTAATATATTTTAAATTTATTCTGGCTGTTACTCCAATCCTTAAAACTTTTAGTCTCTAATTAAAGAAATTATAAAAAATATTTTATGCTTTTCCATTTAATTGTATAAATTATTTTTTATTTACAACATGATTCACTTGTCAAACTTTTTAAAATGAAAATATTATTTGTATTACATTATCCGCCTCCCATTCACGGTGCTGCTGCTATCGGATTGCAAATTATTGAAAGTAAGGTTGTAAATGCTACTTTTGAATGCAAATATATAAATCTGGGGACATCTATAACAATTAATGAAATTGGAGGAAAAAGTATTGTTAAGCTGTTCCGGTACGTCGCTATTCTTTGTCAGGTGCTTTGGGAATTGATTTTTAACAGGCCTGATCTTTGCTATATATCAATAACTTCGAAAGGTATTCCCTTTTATAAAGATGCAACCCTGGCATTCCTTGTAAAATTGTTTGGAGTTAAACTGATTTATCATTTCCATAACAAGGGGGTAAGTTTGCGACAAGATAAGTTTGTTGATAACCTGATCTATCGATTTACATTTAAAAATTCGAGTGTAATCTTGTTATCTAAGTTCTTGTTCCCGGATATTAAGAAATATGTTATGAATGATCAAGTTTGGTATTGTCCAAATGGAATCCCTGATGTAGGTTTAACTAAAAGTGAACCAGGAGGCGAAAAAGTAGTTAATCTCCTTTTCTTATCAAACCTGATAGAATCAAAAGGAGTATTTATACTGCTGGAAGTTTGTAAATTGCTGCAAGATAGAAAACTTGACTTCCAGTGTACTTTTGTTGGTGGTGTTGGGGACATCAGTGAGCTGCAATTCCTGTTAAAATTACAAGAATTAAAAATAGAAAATTCCGTACATTATGCAGGAAAAAAAATCGGAAAGGACAAGGAACTTTTTTTTATAAATACCGATATTTTTATACTCCCCACATTAAACGATTGTTTCCCTTTGGTTTTATTGGAAGCAATGCAATATTCACTTCCTGTTATATCTACTTTTGAAGGAGGAATTCCTGATATTGTTGAAGAAGGTGTTACCGGTTTTTTAGTCCCTCAAAAAAATGTAGAAGCATTAGCCGAAAAACTTGAGGTGCTTATCAGAAACCCGGAATTACGAATTCAGATGGGAATTGCTGCGCGCAATAAATTCGAGAATGAATTTACATTGAATAAATTCGAATCCAGATTTAAGGATATTCTGCAACAAGTAATTAAAAAGAAGTGATTCAATTTCATATTATTGCTGTCCGGTGTATATAATACACCAAAAAAAGATACTCACCCAGATAATTGAAAAATGTATTCAATTTACATTTTACACCTTACAGTATTCAAGTCATAAAAATTAGATACAGGACGATAAAAAAAATATTCGTGTCTTTGAGCAATTTTAAAGGGATGTTCTTTGAGTTAATTTCCGACATTCAATTAATAATGGGAAATAATTTTGTAGAATATTGAATAGCATTATTAAATGAAATTCAGGTATATACTTTTGAAATAATCGGGTGAAATTTATGGCATTTATTTCTATCCAAATTTAATATTAGTCAACCACATGTGTAATCAGATTTACATGATATGCGAATATGCTTTCATTTAGGTCCAAATGGGTCTGTTTAATGACCTTTTAGTTGAAACGTGATATGATTTACATGAATTCGAAAATAATGCTTAAAATGCCACGTGAGCTATTTATAAATAGAATAACAACGACATATAAAAAACGACAACAACTGTATTGAAATCCAATTACCGTATTTTGAAAAGCAGGTATTTTATTTAAAATGGAAGATATTAAATTCAGTTAAATTTATGCATTCTATTGAAATGGACAGAATATAAAAATGTAATAAATATAAACTAATGAATGGTAAATGTGTTATAGATAAAATAACTTATGTACTAACTCATTATATTATTTAATTATGTTACAAAATTACACATTATATAATCAGCCTCTCAACACCATACAACAGCCAAAAGTCCTTATAAATACCTTAAATGCGCACTCTTTTAACACGTCTATAACTGATGATGATTTTAAAAAAGCACTACAATATAGTTACATTTTATTGCCGGATGGTATCAGTGTCGTGTGGGCAAAGCGCATGCTTACCGGAGAGAAAATACAAAAAATTGCAGGTGCTGATTTGTTTTTTTACGAAATGAATCGAGTAAATGCTACAGGAGGTACTTGTTTTTTCCTTGGAAGTTCGGAGAATATATTACAATTGATACGAAAGAGGGCAGCAATAGAATATCCCAATGTTCAAATTCACAGTTATTCTCCACCGTATAAAAATGAGTTTAACGAGGAAGATAACAAGACAATGATTGATATGATAAATACAGTTGAGCCGGATGTGCTTTTTGTAGGTATGACAGCACCGAAACAAGAAAAATGGGCTTATCAGCATTTTACGGAACTACAGGCCGGACATGTATGTTGTATTGGAGCCGTATTTGATTTTTATGCCGGTACGGTTAAAAGAGCTCCCGAATGGGTTATAAAAATTGGTTTTGAGTGGTCATACCGTTTAATTAAAGAACCCCGACGGATGTGGCGCAGATATCTGGTCGGGAATGCTAAATTTATTGGTTATTTATTGATGGAGATTGAGGTAATGATTGAAAAACAAATAAGTAATAATTGATTTATGCTTTTTTCTCTATTCAGGCTGTTTATTTAATTATTCTATAATTCTATTCCTTTTTATTCTCTTTAATCATTTATTATGAAATCTCAAGAAACGGAACTTAAGATATTTTATTTAGCAATTGACCTGATAATTCTGAATATATCCATTTTATTCATATTTTCTATTAATAATGATTATCATCAATTAAACATTTCTGACAAGAGTGTCTATTTGTTGCTTTTAAATTTGTCTGAAGTCATTGCTTATTCAGTATTTTCCAGACGAAATCTCTTTTTACATGATTATTTTTCAAACAGAGTAAGCCGGATAACAAATCGTACATTTATTTTCATTTTAGTAGCTTTCATTTTAGCCCATTTAATTCTCCCCGGAGATATTTCAAACTTATTTTTAGTTGAATGTTCTTTTCTTTTCTATGTTGGGAAAGTAAGTTTTTATTATCTCTTGTATAGTTATTTGAAATTTAGGCGTTCAAAAGGTTTTTATGTGCATCGGGTTTTTATTGTAGGGCTGAATGATATGAGTGTTTTATTACGCCAGTTATTAAATAATAATTTAATGTTAGGATATGAATTTATAGGATACATTTCCGAAAAACAAGAAAAAGGGGAAGATGTATTAGGATCTATGGATGAATTGGCAATGTTAGTAACTCAATATAAAATTGATCTGCTTTTTGTTACAAATTCAGTGTACAACGATAAAATAAAAAGCAGGGAATTACTTGCAATATGTAATAAAATAGGTGTTCGATTAAGATTTGTTCCCGAAAACCAGTATTGGTTTAAAAATAGTATGAATATGGAATCTGTCGGCTCTTTAATGATATTCAATCCACAGGAAATACCATTAGATAATTTGCAGGCTCGTTTTTTTAAACGGATATTTGATGTCTTATTTTCATCGATGGTTATCATTTTTATTATCAGTTGGTTATTTCCAATACTTTGTGTTTTAGTCAAACTGAGTTCAAAGGGTCCAGTTTTTTTTCGTCAAAAGAGGACCGGTATTAATAATAAAACATTCACATGTTTAAAATTCCGGAGCATGCGAATGAATAAAGACAGTGATGAAAAGCAAGCTTCAATAGGTGATGATCGTATCACTCCGATAGGGCATTTCCTGAGAAAATCAAATATCGATGAGTTTCCTCAATTTTTCAATGTATTTATAGGTCAAATGTCGATCGTTGGTCCGCGTCCTCATATGTTGAAACATACCGAGCAATATTCCGAACTAATCGAATACTACCGTGTAAGGCACTATGTGAAACCGGGAATCACCGGTTGGGCACAAGTAAACGGATATCGAGGAGAAACCGATAAACTATGGAAAATGGAAAAACGTGTTGAATGTGATATGCATTATCTCGAGAACTGGACTTTTTGGTGGGATTTAAGAATAATTTTATTGACTCTGGTTGGTAAAAATACCTATAAAAATGCCCTTTAAAATTAGTGTTAAATGTGAATTCTGTATAGAAATATTTTAAAAGCCGGATTTCATTTTTATTTGTTGTTGAATTAATAAAGATAATATTGCATTAAATACGAATTTACTAAATTATAGGTTTAAAAAGACAAGTTGAAAACTCTTTGAGTTTTCAACTTGAAATATATTTATTTGTTTTTCATAGATGCTTGTTTTTCATAGATGCTTGTTTGAATTAAACTGATTTTTAATAACGCACAGAATAAAACTCACTTTACTTTGTGACTTTTAATTTTGAATCAATTAATTTGTTACCATATTTCAATTCAATATAGTTCCTCAAAATTTCATTATCAGCATTTAGTAATCCTTAATATTCCTTTCTTTTAAATCCATTCTCTGGATTTATTTTTGTGAATTCTTTCCATTGATTTTATAAATGAATCAAATAGCAAACTAATCAGAATTCAGCCATTCATTTTGCTCTGAACGCCTGTTGAAATAGTTGTAACTTTCACCAATAATATGTTTTAATTTTGATTTTAATGATAGCAGATTAACTTCTCCGGCTCTAAGATCAATGTTATTTTATATGAGAATGTTTTTTTAACCTGTCTGTTTTACGTGGGTTACTAAAATCCATGATATACCCCCTTTCAATTCCTTCACTAATGATATATTTCAGTTATCTTAAAAAATATGGTTATGACCTTTTCTTACAATTCGTTTAAGCTATCTAATCCATATTACATGATTAAAATGTATAATATGCACTATATCAATTAAATACAACATTAAGACTGCGAATATATTATTAAATATTTAATGTGTTGAATACTAAAAATACGTTATTTAAATTATTTACAGTAATTTAAATAACGTATTTCAGAATATAATAAAAGAATAAATACGACTTTAAACAGTGAACAAATACTACAATAGCCTAATAAAACGCTACATATTAAGAATAATATATTACAAAATAAATAATAATTTAAAAACATTTACGCAGATTTTACTGTTATAGATAAGCTATTTTAAATATGCTTGGTTTTGATGAATTAACAGCAGCAATAGTTTTAAAAATAATAAAATAATAAAATATAAATAACAGAATTAACACTTAAGAAATTATATTTTTTTTTATTCATCTTTAAAAGAAATAGCTATGTTACAAAATTACAAGTTGTTCGATCAGCCTTTAAATACCATCCAACAAAAAAAGGTACTTATTAACACTATAAATGCACATTCTCTGAATACTTCAACTAATGATGAAATATTTAATAAAGCACTTAAGAACAGTAATGTACTTTTGCCTGATGGTATAAGTGTCGTATGGGCAAAGAGAATGTTATCAGGAGAAAAAATACAAAAGATTGCAGGTGCAGATTTATTCTATTATGAAATGGAACGAATTAATGCAATTAGTGGTAAGTGTTTTTTCCTGGGTAGTACGGAATCAATTTTGCAATTAATACGTGAAAGGTCAGCAAGAGAATTCCCAAATGTACAGGTTTTTAGTTATTCACCACCATATAAGCCTGTTTTCAGTCTGGATGAAAGTAAAGTGATGATTGATAAAGTCAATGAGGTGAAACCTGATGTCCTTTTTGTAGGAATGACAGCTCCAAAACAAGAAAAATGGGCTTTTCTGAATTATAGCCAACTTTTGGTCGGTCATGTTTGTTGCATAGGCGCAGTATTTGATTTTTATGCAGGAAAAATAAAACGTGCTCCAAACTGGATGATTCGTATTGGGTTAGAATGGTTATACCGATTGATTAAAGAACCCCGACGCATGTGGCGTCGATATTTACTTGGTAATTTGAAATTTATTCTCTATTTGTTAATGGAACTTGAAATTAACATCGAAAAACACATTACTATAAAAATTAGTTAAGCCAGAAATGCAACAATTTAAAAATTAAAATAATTAATAATAATTTAAATCTCTTTATGGTAATCATTTCTTCATTTATACTGATAAATTAAACCAACTATGAAATCAATCGAAACTGAACTTAAATTCCTGTATTTGATTTTTGACCTTATCATTTTGAATTTAGCATTTTCAATTATTTATTCAATTAATCCGGTTTTAAAAGAATTGGATACTCAGGATAAAAGTTTATATCTTTTATTGCTGAATTTGTCGGTATTACTTGTCAACATGCTATTTTCAAGAAGAAATTTGTATTTACATGACAATTTCTCAAATAAGGTAGCTCACCTAACAAATCGGATACTCTTTTTTATTGCGATAATGTTTATTTTAGCGTATCTGTTTTTATTTAAACGTTTCTCTGTATTGTTTTTATTGGAGTGTACATTAATTTTCTATATCGGTGAACTGATTTGTTATTATGTTTTATATAGTTATTTGAATTTCAGACGTACAAAAGGTTTTTTTGTTCATAAGGTACTAATAATTGGATTAAATGATATGAGTATTTTTGTTCGTCATTTATTAAATAATAATCCAATGTTAGGCTATGAATTTATCGGATATATTTCGGAGAGAAAGGATGATAATTTAAATGTATTGGGTACTATTGATGAATTAATTCCATTAATATCCCAAAATCAAATAGATTTTATATTTGTAACAAATTCGGATTATAATGATTTGAATAAAAGTAAAGAACTGCTTACAATTTGTAATAAGATAGGAGTCAGACTAAGATTTATTCCGGAAAATCAATTTTGGTTTAAAAATGTAATGAATACTGAGTCGATAGGTTCATTAGCTATATTCAATCCTCAGGAGATACCGTTGGATTATTTAGGAGCCCGGTTTTCTAAAAGATTATTCGATATTTTTTTTTCATCCCTGGTCATCTTATTTATTATAAGTTGGCTTTTCCCAATTCTTTTTCTGTTAATAAAATTAGATTCTAAAGGACCGGTTTTTTTTCTTCAAAAACGGACAGGTATAAATAACAAAATTTTCACATGTATAAAATTCAGAAGTATGTGTGTAAATGACGAAGCTGATGAAAAACAAGCTACACGCGGTGATCGTCGTATAACTGCATTAGGACATTTCCTTAGAAAAACAAGTATTGATGAATTCCCTCAATTTTTTAATGTTTTATTAGGTCATATGTCAATTGTAGGACCACGTCCTCATATGTTGAAGCATACAGAGCAATATTCAAAGTTGATCGAATATTATCGGGAACGTCTCTATGTGAAACCCGGTATTACCGGTTGGGCTCAGGTAAATGGATATCGGGGAGAAACAGATGAGTTGTGGAAGATGGAGAAGCGCGTTGAACATGATATGTATTATCTTGAAAACTGGACTTTTTGGTGGGATTTTAAAATTATTATAATGACTGTATTTGGCAAGAAACTTTTAAGTAAATTCATTAAATCTGTTTTAGCAAAATTGAATCATAAAAATCAGAATGAATTTTCAAATGAAAACTCACTTAATTTTAATGAAAACAATAAGTAGCATTAAATAAATATCTGACATGACTATTAAGTCACCAATAGAATATATTTTTTTCATTGAATGTATGTAATTTTGAATGATTAGTTCATTTAAGCAATTAATTAACGAAGAGAACAGTGTTAGTTTAAAAAAATAACATACACACTGTTTAGTATGTTATTTCAACAAAAAAAAATCAACCGACATTGTGATTATGTCGGTTGATAAAAAATAAAACACGTGATTCTAAAACTTATTCTTTGGGTGACAGTAATAATGAGAGGTCTTTTTAAGTAATTATTTTCAACTTTGTAATTTTTTAATTCCCGTAAATTATAATTTAAAGTAGCAATAGAAACTCAATTTTTTTCAATTATTATTTTTTTCTTCTCAATTAGATTCCCTGAATCAGAGATTTGTACAATATAAATTCCATTTACAAGATTTCGGGTATCTATTTCTATATTTGTACCTCTAATAGTTTGTTCTAATGTTTTTTGTCCTTTAATGTTGAAAATTACAATTGAACCATTAACAATATGATTTGCAGGGGCCTCTATAGTCAGATGGTCGGATGCAGGATTTGGATAAATTTTAAAACCGGTTTCAATTGAGGGTACGACCACTTCTGTGATTACCGCCTGTGCCCTTCCAATAATTTTAACAGGGAGAATCGATGAGTTCAAGTTTTTGTTATATACATTAGTGCTCCATCCATAGACATCTCCACAACCTCCATTATTTAAGAGATTATTTGGTTGACCATTCATATCAGTGAAATTAACTTCATTATTCATTATAGTATCCTTAGAACAATCAATAGGATATTGCTTATAAGCAGAAAGTCCAATATTGCTGAATGCTTGTTTTTTTCCGTATATTTTATTGTTTTTTATCGAAATATAATTTCCACTTGCAATCGTAATCCCGTATTGACCAGGATCTACTAATATATTATTCTGAACCAAAACATTTGATCCTCCCTGGTCTCCGGTCATAATTCCACCTCCTGAAGTTGAAGGTCCACCACCTCGAATCCAGTTTCCTACAATTCGAATTGGATCTCCAGGTAGTCCATTAGACATATATAAGCTGATTGCATCTTCAGGATTACTTTGCCCGGGTATATTTTCCCCTACATTATAACTTATGCTGTTTCCACCTCCGTAAACTTCAGCAAATTGTGCAATTTGTCCACGTGGGCCCGGACCTATTACATTCTTCACATCATTATAATTGACTTTTATTCCACTACTTACAACTGCCTCAACCCCTGTGCTAACTGAGTCCATTGAGCAGTTTGTAATTGTGATATTCGTACAATTGTACAAATATACTCCTTCATTTTTAGAAGGTCCTAACTTGCAATTTTGAATTGTGATATTCGAGCAATTTGTGAGTGAGATACATTTCCCGGATGGATTCGTGATTGCTAACATACTTATGGTCTGATTGCTTATACCAGTCCATACTTTAGGTGATGATTTCGTATAAGTTCCACTGTAAGCCGATCCCTGACCATACGAACTAAATTGGAAAATTAACATGAACATTCCAATGAATAGAATTTGTTTTTTCATGATTCTGAAATTTTTGAATGATATTTATTAGACAAATATACTTATAAGTAAAACATATCCAGATGATTACAATGTCATGGAATTTGTTTTACAGGCTGTAGAATTAATTACAGATGATTAATTACATGCAAATCAAGCTGACATTATTAAAATATACAAAGTTTGTTTTGAATTATACTTTAATACTGTCCAACTTGCAAATAAAAATTTAGAAAAGAATAAAAAGGCTAAGGTTTGAAGCTGATTTTGCTTAAGGTCGGAAAAATTACCTGGCAATAACTCGATTAACTATTACATGCAATGGAATAATTTATTTTTGACAATTATTGAAATGCACTTATTACCTGTTGAATCTTTAATGTGAAACAAAAAAAATAATGAAAAATTAAATTATATACCTTCTAAATTACTGAATATTAACAACATTCTCTTTGTTTCCAGAGTCATAGATTTGAAACTTTGTGAGAATTTTGACATGAATTTTAAATTTAATACTAGAATAAAAAATATCGACTACGAATAAAACATAAAATGTTAATGTTTTTAAGGTTAAAAAAGAACTTAACATATTTGTAAGTGTAAATGTGATCAACGTAATAAAACAACGAATCACATTTTATTAAAATACCCAAAGCCTTTTACATAATAACCCGCTTGAATATGAACGAAAACAGTAAATGCAATTTCCTGGATTTATCTAAACAGTCAAAATAACCTTCTAGATATTTAAAATTGAAAGAGAAATAGAAAAAGTCTGATTTAATTTTTTACAACAATTATTTTTCTAACATCGACAACAACGTTGTTTCTTGTGATTTTTATGATGTAAACTCCCATTGCAAGATTACTTGTGTCAATATTCGTGTTGCTTTTATTAATGGGCAGATTTATAAGTATTTGTCCTTTTAAATCAATGATATTTATTTTTTCTGTGATTGGAGTTTGTGTTGTTGTTACAATTAAACCATGTGCATAATCAGGATTTGGATAGATTTTTAGAGTCTGGTCAGTTATTGGTTTTGGTGGAGTTGCTATCGTATCTGCTTTAGCCGCGCGGCCAATGATTTTTGAAGGAAGTATTGTTGAATTTAAGTTTGGATTGTAAACGTTCGTATTCCAGCCAAATACATCACCACAACCTCCATTATTTAAAAGGTTATTTAATTGACCATCTTTATATGTGAAATTGACTTCATTATTCATAATTGTGTCAGAAGAACAGTCAATTGCGTATTGCTTGTATGCTGAAAGACCTATGTTGCTAAACGTTTGCTGTTTTGAGTAAATTTTGTTGTTCTTGATTGAAATGTTATTTCCACTTGCGATTGTAATCCCATACTGTCCTGGATCGACAAGAATATTATTCTGTACAAGAATATTGGATCCGCCCTCATCACCAGTCATAATTCCACCACCGGAGTTTGAGGGTCCACCTCCTCTAATCCAATTTCCTACTATTCGAATGGGATCACCAGGAATGCCATTTGACATATATAAGCTTATTTCATCTTCCGGAAAACTTTGTCCGGCAATATTTTCACCCACATTATTACTAATGCTGTTACCTCCTCCATAAATTTCAGCAAATTGTGCCATTTGTCCACGGGGAAGTGGACCTAATACATTCTTTACGTCATTATTGTTGACTTTTATCCCGGTACTCTTTACCGCAAATACTCCAGAATCGACTGAATCCATTGAACAATTTATTACTGTTATATTTTTGCAATTGTAAATATATACACCTTCATTTTTTGAAGGACCTAATTTACAGTATTGTATAGTGATATTTGAACAGTTTGTTAGTGATATACAATGTCCTGATGAATTCGTGATTGCCAACTTTGAAATAGTTTGGTTACTGATTCCATTCCATATTATTGGAGCTGAATTGGTAAAATGTCCGCTATAAGTTGAACCCTGACCGAATGAAACGCATTGAAACATGAATATAAATAAAACTATTAATGCTATATGTTTTTTTATTTTAATCATTTTGATATTTTTTTTTATTGATCTATTAGCTGAAAAATGCAACTAAAATTAATCAATAAGTCCAACATTTAACTTCAAATTAATGAACTATATAACCAATAGTTTTGTTTACTATATGTTACAGGGAAATCTATATTTTGAAATATTAAAACGAATGTTTTTTGATTTTATTTTTTGATATTCTAATTCCATTATTATTTTAAGATTATTTGTAATAACGCCTTTTTCAAATCTGTTGTATCTGTAAGAGCGTTTTTTTTGACTTGTAATTTGTAAGAAATCTTAGTAAATTGATATACAGTCTTAAAGGTTGAAATTTAGAAACTATAAATGTTATTTATTTATCTCCCTTTATGATTTTAATGCTGCAGATAGTTTGTTTTATTAAAAACACACAACAAATGATTCTGCGTGTTTCAAAAAAATACTTTGATAATAACAAAGGTTTTTTCTCAATGTCATGAAGTTACATATGTTTTAAAGCAAATTTCCACATAAAAATATTAAATACTGATTTTTTTGCAGTATGAGTCAGTTGAGATTTTTAAAAATTGATATTATAAGAATTTCAATTTATCAAAAAAATATATTCAATAAATAATTCGTATTGAATATTTTATAAGTCTGTCATTCTAATAAAACAGTAAATTCTAATTGACACTCAACTATTTTGTAATATATAGATATTGTTGATCAAAAAAATGTATTAATGATTTGAATTGTACACTTGCTGATTTATCTGTAAATAAAAAAATAAAAATTACCGGACGCTCTTCAGTACAGATGTAGAGGAGAGTATTTATCTCTCAGATATAAAGGAGTGTGATTATTATGGAAAGAAACAATTCCATGACATGTAATAAGTAAACTTAAATCCTTTGATTACTTCATAATCTTACACTGAAAGATGGAAGATAATGAAAAAAGATTCAAGTAATTCCGAAATTTTGGGAAATGAGATATTTTTAATAGGCGTATATGCTATTCGAATTAAATAACAGTTATTCAATGTTTAAATAATAACTACTGATACCATTTCTGTTGAATTATGTTTCTTAATTTTTTTTTGTTCTATATCTCTTACTTAAAGCCTTTACACCTTCCAATTATTTTATCAGGAAGAATTGATGAATTTAATCTGGGATTATAATAATTTGTTTTCCAACCAATTATTTCTCCACATCCACCATTATTTAATAAATTATTTAATTGTCCATCTTTATATCTGTAATTCACTTCGTTATTCATTATGGTATCCGATAAACAATCAATAGGATACTGTTTGTAAGCTGATAGCCCTACGTTGCTGAAAAATTGTTTCTTTGCAAATATCTTATTATTCTTGATTGAAATATGATGCCCGCTGGCAATTGTAATTCCATATTGTCCGGGATCAACAAGAATATTGTCTTTTACTATTATGTACGAACCCCCTTTATCTCCGGTCATTATTCCTCCTCCTGAGCTTGAAGGACCTCCGCCACGAATCCAATTTCCAATAACTTGTACTGGATCGCATGCAATTCCATTGGTCATGAACAAACTTATTTCATCTTCAGGATAACTTTGTCCCGGTATATTTTCTCCTACATTGTAATTTATGCAATTACCACCACCATATACCTCTGCAAATTGTACCATTTGTCCACGTGGTCCGGGCCCTTGTACATTTTTTACATCATTGTTTGTGATTTTGATACCTGTACTTGACACTGCAAATACTCCAGTATCTACAGAATCCATTGAACAATTTGTAACTGTTATATTTGAACATTTATATAGATAAACTCCCTCTTCTTTGGATGGCCCTAATTTGCAATTCTTGATAGTAATATTTGAACAATTAATGAGTTTTATACAATGTCCTGTTGGATTTACTATTTCGAGCTTACTGATTGTTCTGTTATGTACTCCATTCAGTTTTATCGGCAAAGAGACGTTGTAAGGTCCGCAGTATGCTGAACCCTGACCAAAAGAAAAACAATGAAAAATAAAAAAAAATACAGCGTTTAAAACAATATGCTTTTTCATATTATTCTAATTGATGATTGTGAAGAGTTAATTTTAATTTATTAAATAAGCACTTTAAAAAGAATACAAATTTACGTGAACAATTAAAATAGAAATTATTATCATTCTATTTTATAGAATGCACCGTTAATTGATAGAGAAAATATTATTTGTAATTATTGAATGAACAATTAAAAGTTTGTAATAGTAATATAAAAATTTAGATATTTCTCTTGATGAATATAATATTATTGAATATTAAATAAAAATAAATTAAAATTTTAATTTTGATTTAACGGAGCCAGACAAATGGTCCCTTTTTACTTAGTTAAAATAAATTATCAGTGTTGAAAAGTCAAACCCTGTTTTCTATGAATATGTTCAACGTGATTTAATGAAAATATTATTCAATTGTTTTTTTCCATTGGATATATCCTATTACCGCCATAATCGTATAAATTATAAATAAGGCAGAAGTGAGGTATAAACCTTTATAATAGAATAACCCAGTAGCAATGCCATCAGCTACTATCCACACCAACCAATTTTCTATTAACTTACGGGCAAGCATCCATGTTCCAATGACACTCAACATACCCACTAGTGAATCAGCTTTGGGTATGGTCGAATCTGTGAATTTAGCCAGTACCAAATAATAGATTGAGTATATGAGTATTGAAGATAAAACAAGCTGAAGTATTAACCGTTTGGATATCTTAGTCGCTGGTAATTTAGACTCCGAATCAGGTTTCCCATATTTCCAGTTATACCATCCGTATATGCTGATTACCAGATAGTAAAATTGCAAACTCATGTCGGCATAAAATTTCGTATTAAAGAAAACGATAATATACAAAACAGAAGATAAAAAGCCAAAAATCCAAAGACTGACTTTTTGCTTGATAGATAAATAGAGATAAATTAGGCTTAATATTACGCCCGCTATCTCAATCCAATTCGTATAAATGTACGTAAATATCATTTCCTTAAATATGTTGTGTTAAAATAAATAACATAAACAATTCTATTCTAAATAAAGTAAAGAGTAACAGGTGTTTTAAAACCTGTTACTCTTTAAACTTATAATTCTTCAAATACAAACACCGAATGTAGAACTCTTTTAACTACTTAAGTATTTTTTCAAAAGCTCCCGGAGTATGTAGTATTTCAATAGCTTTCTGCAACGATTCATTATCGGCATCCATTATTTGGTAATATTCATTCATTTCCCATAGGTCACGAGCAATCAAAGCTTTTAACTGGAGCTTAATAAGTGGTTTTGAAATAGCAAACTGTGCTGTGTCCACTTTTATTTTTTCCTTTTCTGACTCGCTAATCAGAAGCTTTAAAAAAGGCTCATCAACTTCATAATCTTTTTTGAATTTTTCGAATGTTGGATATCTCTTTTTTAAATTTATACGGTTTTTATCAATGTACTGAACGCACACTTTATTTACAACTCCGCGGGCAACAATAGTCCGATGAAAATCGGTAAAGCGGGTAGTATCCAGAGGTACAAAAATATCAGGCATAATTCCACCTCCACCATAAACTGTGCGTTTTAAGTTGAGTGTCTGGTAACGCAATGAATCCGGAAAATGGATACTATCGGCATGGAGTAATTCACCTTTCTTGAAACGATCCACTAAATCCATTTCGTATTTATCATATCCTCCTTTGTAGGATTTCTGAATACAACGACCTGTTGGAGTGTAATAACGGGCAACAGTGAGTCTTAACATCGAACCATCAATTAATGGAAACTGTCGTTGAACCAAACCTTTGCCAAATGTTCGTCGACCAACAATGATTGCTCTGTCCCAATCTTGCAAAGCTCCGGAGACAATTTCACTCGCTGAAGCTGAATACTCATCAACCAGAACAATTACTTTACCGGATTCAAATATACCCGTACTTGTTGATTCTGCTACTGTTTTTGGTTGATTCAGTCCCTGTGTATAGACTATCAGTTTATTTGCAGATAAAAATTCATCGGCCAATTGAATGGCTGCGTTTAAATAACCACCACCATTTCCCTGTAGACTCAGAATAAGTTTTGTCATTCCTTTCCCTTTGAGAGTGTTAAATGCTTTTTCAAATTCCTGAACTGTAGAATTTCCAAAATTATTAATCTTGATATATCCAATATCTTTTCCAATCATGTAGTTGGCATCAACGCTATATAGCGGAATTTTATCTCTGATTATTTTAAATTCCAACAACTCTTTTTTTCCACCACGGAGAATCTTCACGGTTACTTCAGTTCCTTTTGGTCCGCGTAAACGTTTAAAAATATCTGAATTCTGAATTTTTTTTCCATCGACTATTCCGGCTACTAAATCATTGTTGATGTATATTATGCGGTCACCGGGTAAAACTCCAACTTTCTCGGCAGGGCACCCCGAAATGGTCTGGATTACTAAGAGTGTATCTTCCATAATCTGAAACTGAATACCGACACCTTCAAAACTTCCTTCGAGAGGTTCGTTAACGCGATCAACTTCTTCCTTTGGTATGTATAAAGAGTGGGGGTCTAATTCTTTTAAAATCGTTTCCAGAGTATTCTCAACGATTTTTTTGTCATTGATGCTGTCGACGTATAAATTTGAAATAGCAGTCAGAGCATTCGTCAGTTTACGTTGTTGTGCCGAAGAAAACCCTTGTGCAAAAAGTGCAGGTGTCAGAACAAAAAACAGGATGGGAAGAAATATTTTTTTCATTTCAATGTTAATTTTAAACGAATGGCAAAGATACAAAAAAATCATATCTTGTTGACTTGCTTTAAAATTAATAAAGTAAAAGGATTATTCTTTTAACAGTAATATTCAGGTCGAATGATGAGTCATTGATTTAATTAAGTTTTCACCTGCAATTAAATCATCCTCTTTGCAATTCTTAATAACTGAAATTATGTGGTATAAGTCTGTTATCTGAATATGACTTTCATCTGTTTCTAAATATATTTGATCAATTGGAATTATACGTACACTTTCTACGTTGAAATGTTCACCGATAGAAAGTCTGCATCCGACCCTTAAAGCCTGTCTGGCAAGTTCCGGCTTACCCCTGAAACCATGAATTATCCATTTTTGGTATGGATTAAGTCTCTTTTTTAATTCAAAAAGTTCATTGAAACAACCAACACAATGAATGATCAATGGTTTATGTGTTATTTCTGAAAGTGTTATTTGCCACTCAAAAACTTTTAGTTGTTCTACAAGTGAGATTTTACTGTTTTTATCAAGCCCACATTCTCCAATCGCTATAAATCTGTCATCTTTTATCCACTCAGTCATTTTATTCATTAATTCTTCCGAAAATTTGTCTGCATACCAAGGATGAAATCCTAAAGAGTACAACCCTTTGACATTTGAAGAGAAAATATTTTTTGCTTCACTGAAAGAAAGATTCCTGATAACGAATTTATCTGGATCAACATCTGCATGAGAATGTATATTAACGTACATAGTTATATTTATTAGAACGGAAACGTTTCATTTCTTTGGATTTACATTGACAGCAAAATAAAAATACTGTAATATACGAGAAATTATCTGTTTAAATTGTTTTATTTCAAAATGATAATCGTAATATTATTTCTATGAATTATTTTTTTCATCCAACTCGAATTTAATTTGTATTAAAACTAAAAAGAGGAACGCATGGCTATTGGTGTTATACTCTATTCCCAAATAAATTGAACATTAAGGTCTATAAAAACAAGTTTATCCGTATAAATAAATCCTTATTATTTGAAATTTATCGGGGAATTATTGACCATTTAAAAGTCTTCAATCACAAAATGCGAGTAACTGGTTGAGGTTTTTTTGAATGTTTTTTATAATATCAGCATCTTCTGTATTCCCAATTTTAGTTGTCACAAAAATAAAACAAAGTAACAGCATGTTGAATAAAAAACCAATAAGCCTGTCTTTTTGTTGATCTATTCTGCCTTTTTTATTTGCAATTAAAAGGATAATAAGCTTTTCAATATTTTTTTATTTGTCATTGTATTAATATTTTCCGGTTTTTTTTATAAACTTTTGTTTCCGGTAGTATTTACTTCCCATAATTAATTATTGTCTCCAAAGATATAATTTTTCGACGAAAATTTGTACCTTTGCGCTCCAGTTTAAGGAATAAAAAGATTAAAATCAAACACTTAAAAATAAGATATGAATACAAACGAATTATTTAGCACTTTACCGTACAAAGTTGCAGACATGTCGATGGCTGATTTTGGCCGAAAAGAAATTGAATTAGCTGAAAAAGAAATGCCGGGTTTAATGGCTCTTAGAGCAAAATATGGACAGCTAAAACCACTGAAAAGTGCCCGAATTATGGGATCGCTCCACATGACCATTCAAACAGCTGTACTGATTGAAACTCTTGTAGAGCTGGGAGCTGAAGTTCGTTGGTGCAGTTGCAATATTTATTCAACTCAGGATCATGCTGCTGCTGCTATTGCTGCAACCGGTGTTCCCGTTTTTGCCTGGAAAGGTGAAACTCTTGAAGAATATTGGTGGTGTACACTTCAGGCCCTGACTTTTGAAGGGCATAAAGGTCCGAATGTGATTGTTGATGATGGAGGAGATGCAACCATGATGATACATGTGGGTGGAGCAGCTGAAAAGGATGCCGCTACGCTTGATAAACCGGCTGATGGCGATGACGAACGTTTGCTTTATGCAATACTGAAAAATGTACTGAAAGAAGATAGTTCGATCTGGTCACGAATGATTCCAGAAATCCGCGGTGTATCTGAAGAAACGACTACAGGTGTTCACCGTTTGTATCAAATGTTGCAGGAAGGTTCTTTATTATTCCCTGCTTTTAATGTCAATGACTCCGTAACAAAATCAAAATTTGATAACCTCTATGGTTGCCGCGAATCACTGGCGGATGGGATAAAGCGTGCTACCGACATTATGTTAGCAGGTAAAGTTGTAGTAGTTTGTGGATATGGTGATGTAGGTAAAGGTTGTGCTAAATCGATGTTAGCATACGGTGCCCGTGTTATTATTACCGAAATTGATCCAATCTGTGCTTTGCAAGCTTCAATGGAAGGCTTTAAGGTAACTACCATAGAAGATGCACTTTGTGAAGGAAATTTATATGTAACCACAACAGGTAACCGAGATATAATCAGGATCGAGCATATTGCAAAAATGAAAGATGGAGCAATTATCTGTAATATCGGACATTTCGATAATGAAATTCAGGTTGAGAAACTCAAGAAGTTTCCGGGAATAAAACTTGTTAATATCAAACCTCAGGTAGATAAATATATTTTTCCTGATGGACATAGTATTTTATTGTTGGCTGATGGTCGTTTGGTAAATTTAGGATGTGCCACTGGTCATCCATCGTTTGTAATGAGTAATTCATTTACCAATCAGACCCTGGCACAGATCGAATTGTTCACGAAAGACTATGCAATTGATGTATATCGTTTGCCTAAATATCTTGATGAAGAAGTTGCCCGGTTGCACCTCGAACAATTAGGAGTTAAACTTACAGTTCTTACACCCGAACAGGCAGCCTATATCGGCGTTGATGCAAAGGGACCTTATAAACCTGAACATTACAGGTATTAATTTGCAATTAGCTAATTGCATTCTATATTAAAAAGAAACCGCATTCAATTTACTGAATGCGGTTTTTAGTTATCTGGAAGTCGATACCCTTTGTAATTTTAAAATTATCTGATTCGTAACCTGATACCCGCTTTAATATGGGTTTTTGGTTTAATTCCGTTTAATTTACACAGAGCTTTTACATTTGTTCCGTTTCGTGCGGCAATCCTTTGTATCGTGTCATGTTTTCGTACTTTATAATATTTTGCCAATGGTGAAACTTTTACTTCATGTTGATAGTAGAAGGTTTGTTTTTTAGTAATTAGATAGGATCTATTTCGTACATGCCCTGTAGAAAAATCGATAATGTGGGTCGGATTAATTGCATTGCCGATATAGCGAGTTTCAAAATGCAAATGCGGACCGGTGGAATGTCCTGTATTTCCACCAAAAGCAATCAATTGACCGGCCTTTACATTTTGATTCAGCAACACCAGTACAGCTGATAAATGGCCATACACTGTTTCCAATCCGTTGTTATGACGAATGACAATATAATTTCCATAACCTCGTGCTTCATAATCTATAATCCGTACTTTTCCTGAAAATGCAGAACGGACAGAATCACCGACTTTTAATCTGAGATCGACACCATAATGAAACCTGTATCGACGGGGTCCGAATTCTGAAGTGATCATGCCATGTACAGGTACAAAAAAATTAGAACAGTTAATCCGAACAGAATCAGGTAGGCTGTCGATTGGTATTTTATAGGGATTTACATGATCACTTGTCCAGATATTATTGTAGATATCTTCTGCTGGATGATTTTCCATTAAATCATCAGAATTATCGTTCAACATTTCATGATAAACGTTAACCGTATCCCTTTTGGGGATAAGTGAAAATCTGGATAGTTGTGAGAAACAACCCAGAGTAGATATGAAGAAAGCAATTAAAGTAATATATTGTTTAAATGAAGAAGGCATAAAATACATTTAGGAATGCATATTTCTGTATGCATAATTTATAAATCAATCAAAAAATAGAAATCAACCACTATATTTCATCATTAGCATATAAATAGTTCAATATCTCCTGATCGAACTTAAAGATTTCATCATCTGAGAAGAACCGAGTCAATTCTTCTTTTGCATTTTCTACGGAATCGGAAGTATGGACTATGTTCTCCTGAACGCTCACACTCAAATCCCCGCGAATAGTACCAAATGCAGCTTCACGCCCATTAGTTTTACCTGCCATTTCGTGGACAATATGAACAGCATCTAGCCCTTTCCAGCAACAAACGATAACAGGAGTTATCATCATTGCATCTTTTATTCGTTTGAAGTAAGGTCGTTGGACCAAATGAGCATAATGTTCAGCCAAAATTTCATCTGTCAGTTGCATCATTTTTATTCCACACAATTGCAACCCTTTTCGTTCGAATCGATGAATCACTTCTCCGATAAAACCTCTTTGAATTGCACCGGGTTTAATAATTACTAGTGTTTTTTCCATGTTATCAGGGGATTTTAGTTTAGTTTTTTTTTAATGCTGTCCAAAATTAAAAAAATGGTGGTTGTATTCAAAGAAAGTTCTATATTATTAACTTATTGAACCCCAATTTAAGGTATTAGTTTTCATTTTTTTTAATTGATTACTCATTACTCTGTTTTCATTGCTTTCAAGTTGAGGATCTGTTTCAAGTATTTCAAGTGCTACCCTTCGTGCTATTTCGAGCATTTTACCATCCTGGGCCAGATTTGCAATTTTTAAGTCAAAAGGTAAACCACTTTGTTGAGTCCCTTCAAGGTCGCCTGGTCCACGAAGTTTTAAATCAGCCTCTGATATTTCAAAACCATCATTGGTTCGTACCATAATTTCCATACGTTTTCTTGTTTCGACAGCTAATTTAAAACCAGTAAGTAAGATACAAAATGATTGTTCTGCTCCCCGTCCAACTCTACCACGTAATTGATGCAATTGAGATAACCCAAATCGTTGGGCACTTTCGATTACCATTACAGATGCATTTGGTACATTTACCCCCACTTCGATCACTGTTGTTGCAACCATAATTTGTGTTTCTCCCTTGACAAATTTTTGCATTTGAAACTCTTTTTCTTTTGCCTTAAGTTTGCCATGTACCATACTCACTTTATAATTTGGAAATGTTTCCCGAATATATTCATATCCTGACTCTAAATTTTGCAAATCCATTTTTTCGGATTCCTGAATTAATGGATAAACTATATATACTTGTCTACCTGCTTCAACTTGCTTCGCAATAAAACCATTTAATGCCTGACGTTTATTTTCGTAATAATGATAGGTTTGAATTGGTTTGCGTCCCGGTGGTAGTTCATCAATCACCGAAATACTCAAATCACCGTAAACAGTCATTGCAAGAGTCCTGGGTATCGGTGTAGCGGTCATTACTAAAATATGAGGTAATTGAGAACTTTTCTTCCAAAGTTTCGATCGTTGTTCCACACCAAAACGATGTTGTTCATCAATAACCACAAGACCCAGATTGGCAAATTGAACGACATCTTCAATCAGGGCATGAGTCCCTATCAAAATATTAATTTCACCATTCCTGAGTTTCTCATGCAGAATGATTCTGTCTTTGGGGCGGGTTGAACCTGTGAGCAATGCAACCTGAACACCAAGTTCGCCCAGAAAATCAGTCAGACTTACCATGTGCTGATTTGCAAGAATCTCAGTTGGAGCCATAATACAGGCCTGAAAGCCATTATCCACTGCTATCAACATCGCCATTAAAGCAACCAGTGTTTTGCCACTTCCAACATCTCCTTGTAGCAATCGATTCATTTGTCTTCCGGAAGCTACATCGATACGTATTTCGCGTAAAACACGTTTTTGGGCATTTGTCAATTCGAAAGGTAAATGATCCTTGAAAAAAGAATTAAAATTGTGTCCTATCTGACCAAATATGAACCCTTTATAATGCTGATCGCGCCATTTTGTTTGTTGTAGAATATTTAACTGGATGTAAAATAATTCTTCAAACTTTAGTCGTTGTCGTGCTTTGTTGAGTACATCAGCATTCTTAGGAAAATGAACGTTGACTAACGAATCTGTCAGATTCATTAATGAGAATTTTTTCAGTAAATAAGCCGGAAGACTTTCAGGTATGCCCGGTTTAATACTTTGAATTAACGGAAAAATGATTTTCTGAATGGTCTTTGAATTCAGAAAGCTGCTTTTCATTTTTTCGGAAGTATTATAAAATGGTTGTAATCCCATTTTCTCAGGTGGAGGAAGCTGTGAAGCTATTTCTATTTCCGGATGCACAATATTAAACCTGCCGTTAAAAGCAGAAGGTTTTCCAAAAATAACATATTCAATATTAGTATGAAATTTATCAATGACATATTTAATCCCTTTAAACCAGACTAATTCAATAATTCCGTGACCATCTGTAAAAATGGCTGTTAGTCTTTGATTGTGACCATCTCCTACTTTCTCAAAACGGACGATCATACCTTTTACCTGAATAAATGGCATATTCTCCGATATCTCATGGAGATAATAGAACCGGCTCCTGTCGACATATTTATATGGATAATGACGTAATAAATCCTCGACATTATTAATGCCGAGTTCTTTACTAAGCAGATCAGCTTTTTTAGGACCTACTCCTGAAAGAAATTTTATGTCAGTTTGAAAATCCATTTATTTATCCGGATATATATATCCCAAAAGGAATTTTTCTCAATATGTAAATAATGAAAAATGATGTAACTAAAGTCATCAGAGTAACCAAAGGCAATGAAATTAGTGGATGTGCCATAGTCCAGAAAATACCATTATTAAAGAAAATTCCAATAACCAGAATATGAACAAGGTAAATACCGTAACTGTAGTTGCTAATTGCCTGTTGAAGCAATAATATATACTTGTTTTTAATGTTTGAGTCTTTCAGCCAAAGAAAAATAGCAATAGTCTGTACGATACTATTTACCGTTAAGTAGCTATATATTCTTAAATCAAGTTTATGAGCTTCTTTGCTGAAAAAGTATGACGAAACAGCTGATATAAGAATGCTCAAAATAAAGATAATCGAACAATATCTTCTTGTTTTTGAAGTGTTTAGAGTTAGTTTACTTAAAAAGTATCCCAGTAGTAAATAACCTGTATAAAGAAAATACCCAACTAATTTACTCCAGTAGTTTCCTGACCAACAATAAAGGTTTAACGGAATATTTCTGCAAACAACAGTTAGTATTAACCAACCTGCAAGAATGTATAAAATTATTGAATTATTGGTCTTTCGTAATCCGTTTCCAATAAATGGAATAAACAGGTAGATAAATAAGATCATGTAAATATACCAAAAATGCTTGGAAATTCCTTCCTTTAAAAACAAATCAGTACCCCATTGCAATATGGTACTAAATGTTCTTGGCTGATGAATAGGTGCAAGCATAATCCACCTGTATATCCAATATGCTACCATCCAAAATATAAACGGGAAAAGAACTCTGGTAATTCGCCTTTTATAAAAATCGCTTAACTTATATTCCTTTGTTAACAGGGTCGCTCCGCTTAACATTAAAAAGAGAGGAACTGCAAACCTTACAGCACTATCCAAAACATTCCCTATCCACCAGAATTCCATGTTTTTGCAATAAATCATTTTAACTGTAGGGGTGGATACATGAATTATGATAACTCCAAGCGTGGCTAAAGCCCTGAGGGTATCAAGCCACTGAATGTTTTTAGTGGTTAAAACCATTATTTAGTTTGATTTCAGGCATTCAGAATTAAGAATTGTCTCCGCCAGTTCAAGATCAAATCCCGTTGTGATCTTGATATTCTCACGATTCCCTTCAACCAAATGAATTTTTATACCTGATGCTTCAACAACAGAAGCATCATCTGTAAACAATGGAGAAAAACTTTGTTCATATGCTTTTTTTAAAATTTCACTATTAAAAATCTGAGGGGTCTGTACCAGTTTAAATGATCTTCTATCAACAGATAAACTACTACTTTCATCTACTTGTCTGATACTTTCCTCCAAATCCATTACAGGAATGGCTGAACCATATTTATCAGCTTCGTCAAAACAACGGGCTATCGTCTGAATACTCACAAATGGTCGAACACCATCATGTACAGCTACCAGTGCAAAATCATTGATTATTTCCAGACCATTTTTGACTGATTGGTAGCGGGTTTGTCCTCCTGAGACAATTTGGTGAGTCAGATCGAAAAAGTGTTTTTTACAAAGGGACTTCCAAAAATTAATTTGAAATTCAGGCAACACGACTATAAGTTGGATGGAGGAGTTGTATCGGTGAAAGGCTTCGAGGGTGTACATTAAAACAGGTTTCCCTCGTAATTCAATAAATTGTTTAGGAATGTCTGCTTGCATTCTCATCCCTTTTCCACCGGCAACTATAATTGCAATTTTGGTTCTTGTCATGATAAGTTTTAAAAAAAACTAAAGCAAAGATAAGCATTAAGTATTTATTTTTTTATAGTAGATAATAAATAATTGTCAAAAAAATTGATTCTTAGAGTATTACAAAACAAATTATCAACAAATCAGTAGAAGTTGTCTGAAAAACCACAACATTTGTATAACTTTGCAGTCTAAATAAGTTCGAAATATGAAAAGAAAAGATTTTATGTTTGTTGCTGCTTTATTGCTAATCGTAAGTTTTTTACAGGCTCAGCAAAATCAGGATTCAAAACGAAACAATATTGTTGAATCACTTTCAACTACAGATTCAATTACTCATGCAACCGTAAAAATTCATCAGGATAAAAGAATAGAACAATTGTTATCTAATAAACGGAACTCTAATTCAGTTCAAAATCAAAGTACTGCAAACGGATATCGAGTTCAGGTTTTTTCCAGCAATGTTCAACGTGTTGCAAAGAATGATGCTTTTAAAATTGAAAGACAAATACGTGAAACTTTTCCAACTCAAACGGTTTATGTCAATTATTCTTCTCCCTTTTGGAAAGTAAGAGTTGGAGACTTTAGCACACATGCACAAGCTCAATCATTCCGTTCTAAATTAATTGAAGCTTTCCCTAATTTGAGAAGTGAAATATATATAGTTCGTGAACAAATAATCATTTCAGCTACTAAATAAATTTATAAATATAATGGACTTTAATATCAATCAACCAGTTCCTTTTGATGCAGTAAAAACAGAAAAAATAGCTGAACATTACAAACAAATTATCCAACTTCTAGGGGAAAATGTAGAAAGGGAAGGTTTATTGAAAACTCCCGAACGTGTCGCTCGATCATTGCAGTTTTTGATGCAGGGTTATGAGCAGAACCCTGAAGAAATTATTCAGTCGGCAATGTTTACTGAAAATTATCGTCAAATGGTAATCGTAAAGGATATTGATTTCTATTCAATGTGTGAACATCATATGCTTCCTTTTTTTGGAAAAGCACATATCGCTTATATCCCAAATAAGCAGATTACAGGATTAAGTAAAATTGCAAGAATTGTAGAAGTATTTGCAAGAAGAATGCAGGTTCAAGAACGTATGACAACACAAATAAAAGCGTGTATACAAAAAACTTTAAACCCAATGGGAGTGATGGTTATCATTGAGGCGCAACATTTATGTATGCAAATGCGTGGAGTCCAAAAACAACATTCTATAACCACAACTTCTGATTTTACAGGTGTTTTTGAACAGGCAAAAACCCGTGAAGAATTCATGAACCTGATAAATAAAAAGTAGAACTTTTTGTTCTACTTTTTATTCTCCCAACTCGTTGGCGATTCGAACAAATTCGAACAAATTCAATACATGGAAATTTAAGTATTTTTTATTTCTTTAAAATGGAATTTGCCTACAATTGCATTGAAATATTCGGTAATTCCTTCTTTTCCACTTTGCCTGAGAAATCGATTTAAAAAAAACAATCCTCCACAGATTCCCTCCAATGCCCTGCCACCTCCAAAAGTATTGGAGGTTTCAATCTCGTCATTCTGAATGCAAAATTCACTCTGAAACCCTTTTAGTATTGCTTGAGCAGAATTCAGGTTCTCAGGAAGTACATGAAAATATTGTTCCGATTGAATTCAGTTATTCTGATCGTTCATCCTCTTTAGATTCAAAATTTACTTTTTTATCAATGATATATTCAGGTCTGTTTTTTATTTCATCAAATAAATTACCAATATAAGCTCCAACAATTCCTATTGTTAATAATTGGACACCTCCAAAGAATATTATCAACAAAAATAATGAAGTCCAACCGGTGTAGGCATGTGTGAACCCCATAATTTTACCCAGGATAGACCAAATAGCTAATATTATAGAAATTGCAACAGAAATAAATCCTAATGCTGTAGCCAACTTCAAAGGTTTTGTTGAGAAATAGAGTAAAGAAGTTGTGGCCAGTTTAATCATTTTCGAAAACGGATACTTAGTTTCTCCTGCAAATCGGGCCTCCCTTTCATAGTAGAATGGAACTTGTTTAAATCCAATCCAGGATACCAACCCACGAATGTATTTTCCTTTTTCATGCATTTGATTGAATTCGCGAATGATACTTTTATCTACAAGCCTGAAATCACCTGTATCAACCGGTAATTTTACTTCGGAAAAGAAATTGAGTAATCGGTAAAATGCTTTAGCTGAAACTTTTTTGAAGATTCCTTCTCCTTTTCTGGATTTTCGAACACAATATACAACTTGTGCTTTCGAATTTTTAAGAGTTTTAATCATTTCAGGAATTAATTCTGGAGGGTCCTGAAGATCTGCATCAATAATTACTGCCATGTCCGATTTGCAATTGTTCAATCCTGCAGTTACTGCTTTTTGATGACCAAAATTTCTGGAAAAAGAAATAATTTTGATATCTTGATCTGTTTGAGAAAGCATAGAAAGAATATGCCCTGTTTTATCGTAACTTCCATCATTAATAAAAATTATTTCAGATGTATATTCTAAATTAGAAAGAACTAATTTAATTCTATTATATGTTTCAATGATTACTTCTTCTTCATTAAAACACGGAACGATAACACTTAGAGATTTACTCATTCTGTCTTAGTTTTTAAAAGTATAGTATTTACTTAAAATGAAATTTATTAGAGTGTAAACTACAATTGACAAGATCTGGCAATAATATGAATCGATATGAGTATAATGCAATAGTAAATACAGATTCCCTAACTGAAATAAATACGAGAAAGCAAAGGTAACTATAAATTTAAATACTGTAACACTCACTTTTGTTTTACTTTCGAAAGTCCATTTCCGGTTCCATATAAAGCTGTTTAGTAATCCAATGATATATCCCACAAAATTGGAAAAATAATTGGAACAATGTAACTCTTTTAGAAGAAACCATATGCTTATTGCCGTAAGAAGAGTATTAGATATCCCTACAATCCCAAATTTAATAAATTGGACGAGCGATTTGTGATTTTTCATGGTTTCACATTTTCAAGATATATGTTTTTTCTATAAATTGTTACAATGACTGGCCACTTTTTAAAACATTTAATAGGAATCCAGTTCTTGCGATCATGTAGTGCATCCGACATTGAATCTGCTAAAATAGATATATTTGAATATATAAAATATTTACTATTGGAATTATTCCCAATAGTTTTTTCATTTTTACTTAATTCAATATAATCTCTCTTTCCATAAAAACAATATCCACTGGAAATTTCATTATAATTAAACTTCTCACTGTCAATATAATTAAAACAATCTTTTCTCAATTCATAATAAGGCATATGCGCGAGTGTACAATCCCATGATTTTGCTATTTGTTCAGGATATATCCAGAGATTCCCTGTTAACTCGAAAAATATAAAGATTAAGAATACAAGTTTAATTTTACGTTCATCGAAAAATTTAACTACCCCTTTAAGAGTTAGAATAGTAAGTAAAAAAAACTGTGGCATAAAATATCTGGCAGAGAAAGGCATTTGTGTGATAAAAATAAATAGAACATACAAACACAAAAGCAAAATAAAAAATAATAAAAGGACTTTTTCTTGTAGAGATAATTTTATTTTGGATTTAAATGTAATATAAGCAATATATATCCCCGTAAACCAAATGATGAAACGACCGTTCTCAATTGAACGTAGACCAAATTCTGCAAAATGTTTAATAATGCGACTTAATCCCTGAGGAATAGCATAATGCCCCGTATTTGACGAACCGGTAAAAAACCAGCCATTTTCGATGAAATAATAAATGTAGTAAGTGGCTAGTAATAAAAATGTTGGTAGATATGGTAAGATTAATTTAATTAAAGAATGAAGATTTAATTTCTTATTGTCTTTCAAATAAATGAAATAATAATTCACGAAAAACAAAATAACACCTACAAATATTCCGCGCATATTAATACAACATAGAAAAAAAATACCAATGGATAGAATCCATGTTTTGTTTTCTAAAAGTGCCCTAAGTGAAATTACAAATGCTGTGAATAAAATAAAGTCTGGAGATCCTATTGCAAATTGAGTTAATAGGCTTGATTCAATTAATAGAATAAATAAAACCCATCCTGTATAGTCTTCAGGGAATAATAACCTGACTAATTTCCATACATTGTAAATTAAAAATATTGACCAGAAAAATACAAAAACATGAGATACCCAAAGTTTATATCCAAAAACTTTCCATAAGGCAGCCGTCATAATTCCCATTAAAGGAGGATGATAACCAGTTGCAACAATGTCACCTCCCGAATCAGTAGGTATTAACAGCGATCTAAAATCATTCAGGTAATACCAATGTGCTTCTTTCGAAATCTGTTGAATACAATCCCAAAAGTAACAGTCGTTTAAAGATAGTATCATTAAAATGACATATATAAATACTGTTAAAATCAGGAATATTATAATGCTTTTATTTTCTAATAATTTTGGATTCATTTTTTATTATTGACTTTTACCAACTTTGCAAAAATACCCGATATAAAAAAAACGACACTTGATTTTTATTAACTATTTCTTTATTTTCAAATTTGATATTTATGAAATAATTTTACCTGATATTGACGCCAGACAATAGGGTAAAAATAAATTGAAATAAGAAATATCACAGATACTTCCACTGATGAATTCCGGATTGAAATCGCTTCTAATAAACAACCCGAATTGTGAGCAAAAAATGAAAATGAAAATAAACAACGAAGCATAATAAAAAAACTGTTCAATTGTTTTCCAACGCAAAGCCATAAAAACACCTATGACCATGGTGAAAATCAGAATGGAAAAATAACCTTTGTCAGCTTGATTCATAAAGGGATTACGCGAAAAAAAAATCCAGGTATTTGTGTCCCAGAAAATAAATGGCGAAAAAATCAGAAAACTTACAGTGAGAACTAAAGCAGGAAAAAGAATTTTTTGCTTCAACTTCAGGTTTAAATATGGTCTGAAAAAATAAATAGCTAAAGGCAAAATTGCTGTTAATCTGGTTGTAGCCACTAAACCACAGATAATCGCAATTAAAACAAAGTTATTTGAAAGTGTTCGTTTGGATTTTTCGAACCAAAGAATTAGCATAAAAACTAACAATGCATTATTTAACGAGTCACTACGGACCATTACTTCCCACCAATAAGCAGGGGAAAAAAGTAGCAGACAAAAGAAATAGAATGATCTTTTATATGATGAAAAATATTTTTGTACAACAATTGAAGTCAATACTAAGAAAAATATTAGTCCTAGTCCTACATCGCCTAATAAGTAAAACGGTAAATTTAGAAACTGCCAGAAAGGAAATGGTGAAGGATGATTAGTTAATCCAAAATGTGTATGAGTTGAATACGGATACTTTCCCTGAAAAAAGTAATCCCAAAAATAGGTAAGAGCTGACCAACGATCGACTCTTATAGTATTTCGGTCAACTGTAATTAAAAAAAATATTATTCCAGAACAAATCAGTATTATTATGATCCAATATGCTATTTTAAAAAATTGAATGGATTTTATATCTCTTAAATATAGAAAGACAATATATACAAGAACTAAAGCGAGTGTATATAATGAAAGTAATAGGTATTCATTTAAACCTATTCGTTGTGTATATTTAAATATAAATATAGAGTTTACAAATAGATACAAAATTGATGGTAGAATTGTGACTTTGGATAATTTAAATGATTGCATAATTTAAAGTATATTTATATACGGGTGGAATTCGTTTTTTTAAGAAAATTTTTCTCTAATAAATGCCATGATACATAGCCGGTTAAGAGGACTAAAATAATTATTATAAAAGAGACGAAAATAGGATTGTATTTTTCGAAAAAACCAAATTCTGAAGCAATTTTCATTATCGGATAATGAAATATATAAATACCATATGAAATATCGCCATGTTTTGCGAAATTGTTTAATCGGCTGAAACTAAAAGCGATAAAAAACACAATAATTGAAAGTGCAGCCGGTGAAAAGATTTCAACACCAATTTTTCGTTCTAAAAAAAAGATGATTACACTGATTAGTAATAATATTTTTTTGTTTTTAATAAAAAATTCAAAATAATAATATAATGCGATACCGCACACAAAATAGGACATAAATCCTGGGAGTTGTCGGGCTATAATATTATAATATTCAAGTCCACTTGAATTTGATAGATATTCAAAAAAGTTTCTATATATAACAGATATGAAATAAACACCTATAAAAAGGATGTATTTTAATTTTGTTCTTCTTACGAAATAGATTAAAATCGGTATAATTAAGTAAAAACTCACTTCGATTTTTAATGTCCAGAGTGATCCATTTACAGCACAAGATGCTCCCTCTCCTAAGAAAACTCCCGGCAAGCAGGGTTGTATGAAGTTAAGAAAAGTAAAATTTGCAGCTAAGTATTTAAAGAAAACAGGATGAGTGAAATATTCCGAAAATGAGTACTTACTTATTAATGAAAGAAATATTGCACATGTTAGTATTATAAAAATATATGCCGGCAATAAACGAGCAGCCCTTTTTTTTAAATAATCTTTTAAATTAGGTGTGTTCAGATAACTTCGGGAAATTAGAAAACCGCTAATACAAAAAAATGCGGTTACTGAAATGTAAGTACTAAAAAATGGAGCGAATTTTTGAAAAGATTTAACACTTGATATTTCAATTAGATGACCAATAACAACAATAAATGCAAAATAGAAACGAAGGAAATTAAAATTGTTTTGTTTCATTTATTCTAAATTTCGATGTTAAATATAAATTTAATTAGTTTATTACTAATATTTTAGTGATAGTACTATTCGTACCGTCAGGATTTATACACATTGCTAAATAGATACCTGTACTTACTTTTCTGCCATGAATATCTTTCCCATCCCAGGTCGCTAAACTTCCGTTCGAAACTGTTTCACATACCAAATGCCCATTAATATCTGTAATTTTGACTTGTGTTTTGTCTATTAATCCGGTGATTGTTATTACTCCAGTGAAACCTTGACGTACTGGATTGGGATATGCATATACATCACCAAACGTACTACCAGCATCACTTGCATCACTTTGATACGAAATGATCCCTTGTTCAGTTCCAAAAAACACTTCACCTGTTACAGGATTTATAGCAATCGAGAGTATATTATTCGAAAGTAACGGACTGTTTGAAACCGTAAAGTGTTGTATAGTTTGTTGACCATTCTCGGACATTAAATAGACTCCCGATGATTTAGTCCCTATCCATTTACGGTTCGCACCATCAATTGCTATGGCTTGAATATTTTCATTAACAAGTAAATAGTCAGCTAAATTTGTACTGTCATTGCGAGGTATCTTTACACGTGAACATGTGTAATCAGAATCGTAGATTTTTGAAAGATTATTAAATAGAAATGGTCCAATATCTGTCCCAACCCAAACTACACCATTTTTATCTTGTGCGAAACAGTTTAATATACCTGGAAAAACAGAAACTAATTTTGTTTGCCCATTGTTATCTAGTTCTGGATAAATAAATGGATAAATGTTAACAGACTTATCATCAGATTGATCAGTTAATGTTCCATTATCATCAAAAGCACAAATACCCATTGGCTTTCGAGCAGAAAATACGAATTTTTGATTCTTGTTTTGATTAGAAATCATTAATCCTCCCAATGAAGGTATATTATCAACTCCCGGATAAGTTAACTGAATCCATTTTCCATTTGCTAAATAGACCTTAATTCCATACTTTACAAATTCATTCAACAACCATAAGTTCCCGTCTTGATCAAAAGTGCTCCCACCCATCATTTGATATTGATAACTCCCATAGAGATTTTCAATAGTGCTGTTTGTGAAGTTATGATATTTGATTAATTCATTATTTTTAAACTCATACAGACCACTACTATAACTTGCAGCAAAAAAATGTGTTGCATCTTTTGGGTCAATTGCTGTAGAAATTAAATCTGTACATCTAACACCAGAAATTGCTTCTATTGATTTGTAACTAATATTTGTCCAAACATTGTTCTCATATATCATTACATATCCCGGATGAAGTAAAAAGGCCCACCGTCCACCAGGAACTACAAATAATTTCTTATCTGCAAATTTCATATCCCACGGAGAATTTACTGCAGGTCCTGCAGGCTTAAAATAATTCAATATCGGAGTTTCATCACTTATTTGCTTATAAGAAATTATTCCTAAACTGTTTGCCGCAAAGAAATAAATATCATTTTTTAGATCATATTCAGCATCACTAATTGTTCCTATGGTAGTAGTCTGTTTCTTATTAAAAAGAGTGTCAATGAGATATACTGTATTATCAGTAAAAAGATTTAAACGACCATTAGTTGCCTTAAAATCATTTATTGTAATATTTGGAAGAACAGACGTCCATAAATTGTTGGCATCTTGTTTGTAAAGTAAACCACCACGTAATAAAACAAGTTGTCCTCCAAAAGATGATATCCTTTGAAAATCACCACTCCCGGGTAAATTACCCATGGTTGACCAAAACTCATAATTAATAAGGTGGGTATCTGTTACTGAAGCTTTATAAATCGCGGAAGAGGTCAGTGCGTAAATTGATCCATTATTAATTGTTGTATTAAGCACTTTTACCTCTGAAGCATTCGGCCCGATATAATAGGTATCGGAGACTTCTTTTTTTAGCATATTCAGAACGATGATTCCAAAATTACACGAAAGATATGCCTTATTATCATAATATTGAATTTGATTTACATCCTTTGAAGAACTCATTTGTTTGTTATAAAAGTCGGGAATATTTGTAACACCACCTGTTCCCAAAACATCCATGTTCCCGTTTTTATAAATAATCAACAATTGTTTATTCGAACTATCGAATTTAATGCACGAAATATTAGCATCATTTAAGCCACTTAATTTGCTGTAAAACTCGATATTGCCATCCAATTTATCAACCGAAAACAATGCACCTTCACTGATGGCATATATTTTATTATCCGACTGGGTAATTTGAGATATACTATTATATGCAAAATGAGTATTCCATTTGCCCATCGCTACTTGTGACATCACGGAAAAAGAAATTATAAAAAGAAAGATTCCGAAAATCAATATTGTTTTTTTCATGGAGTATGTTATTCTTGTGATAAAGTAAAATATAAAAGCTATTCTCAATTCAATAAAACTTAAATATTTCCATTTTATTTTATCTTGTATTTAGATATTATCAAATGCATCAGTTAGATTCAGAATACAAAAGATAAACTAAAATTAATTCTTGCTTTGCAATAAAAATTCAACCAGCTTTTTTACGGCTAAAGCTCTATGGCTGATTTTGTTTTTTTCATCTGAACTTAATTGAGCAAAACTTAATTGAAATCCTTCAGGTATGAATATAGGGTCGTACCCAAATCCGCTTTCTCCCTGAGGTAAGAGCGTAATGTCACCATTTATTTTACCATCAAAAAACAACGTATTTTCACCTTGTATTAATGCTATTACAGTCCTGAAACTCGCTTTACGATTTGTTTTATTTCCAAGTAACATCAATACTTTGTTCATGTTATTAACAGAATTATTGTCTTCACCTGCATATCGTGCTGAGTAAACTCCCGGTTCACCCCCCAGTTCAACAATTTCCAGACCAGTATCATCCGCAAAACAATCCAATCCAAATTTATCATGAATATAGGTTGCTTTAAGCAACGCATTGCCTTGTAGGGAATCAGCTGTTTCTGGTATTTCATCGTTACAATTTAGGTCGTTTAGACTTATAATCGTAAATTGAGGTTCCAAAATAGCCTTTACTTCAGCAAGTTTGTGAGCATTGTTTGTGGCAAAAACTAATTTATTCATAACTGATAAAATATTTAATTAAAAGCAACTGATTGCAAAGATAATTATTTTCGTGAATATAAAACTAACCCACTATGTTTTAAATTAAGTGAAAAAAAATAATATGTCGTCACGTATTACTAATATACTTTTCTTCAACAAAACAGTTACTTCTCCGCTAACTTCTTTTCTGTTTTTAGTCAGAAGGATGTGCTTTGTTATGTACTGAAATATTCACTCTTGCAGAGATACCCTTCCTGAATTGTATGTTGTTAATTTTCAGACAATATATCCTAATAATCTAAACTTCTAATCAAAAATAAAAATTTTTTGTTCTTGTAAGTAATGGGAACAATATAATGTCTTGTTTTATTATTCTCTAAATACGACCTCTTTATTTGACCTCTAAGTCTCCCGATTGCAAACGGGGAGAGGAAAATAGAACAAAGGTTTAATGAGGTCTTATTTTAAATTATTGAAATTTATTCAATTCCTATTCGTTATCATGTTGTAATTCTTTTTACTATAAAACATTTCCCAATTTTTCATACAAACTTTCTACAATAGAGAAAGCTATCGGAATAAAGTATGAAGATAATTCATTTAAAAATTACTTTTCACTTTTTATTTTCTACAGCATAACCATTTTGGTTAACTTGCTTCCAAAAAGGATTTTCATATTTCATATTACAACTTTCATCACTGTTTTTCAAACACGACTTCATGTTTGAACACGAATTTTCAAGCCCGTATCATTTTACTGTAAATCAAAATTCTGACAATGAATCATTAAATAGTCAGATTTACGAACCGACACTACGCATTCGATATGCATTCACTACCCATTCTGAGGTATTACGGTGGTATTACGGTAATGATACGGTATAATATTAGAGCGCAATATCTCCGCAAAAACACCGTAAAACAAGCATAACAGGTTCTTGTCTTTTGTAAAGGTTAATTGAATGGGTAGTGAATGTGTAGTGTAGGTCTGATTGAAATGAATAGAATAAAGAAACTGAATTTTATAGAAGTACATACATGTTAGAAAAATAATTTCCTGTTGATTAATATATACGGAATTGTATTGTTCCAATTACTTGTTTTGAGTAAATGTTATTTTATTTTGTAGATAAGTACTTTTCTGTCTTAATAAATGTAATATATGTACTTATAGTTATAAAATGAGAGCAAAGATAATTATTTTTATACTTTTTCATTATTTTTGATTTTATCAACATTATGAATAATTTATTTTACAAAAAAAACATTTTAAAAAAGATCAACGTATGAAGAAATTAATTTTTACTATTGTACTAGCAATGAGTTTAGTGGGCGCTTTAAATGCTCAGGTTGAAGGTAAAGCCATCGGAATTCGATTTGCTAATGAATTTAACGGTGGTGAATTGACCTTTCAAACAGCACTTGGAAATGCAAACAGATTGGAATTAAATTTAGGATTAAATAACTGGAGTAATTCTAATTCAGGATTTCAGGTAACCGGAATTTACCAGTGGGTTTGGGGACTTAACTCAGTTGCAACCGGTTTGAACTGGTATGCAGGATTGGGCGCTTCTGCCGGATCTTATACTTCTAACATAGGACTTGGTTTTGTTGGACAGCTAGGTCTTGAATATAATTTCAAAATTCCATTGCAAATTTCATTAGACTGGCGTCCTACAATTTTTAATTCATATTATACTTATTACGGCGGTAATGGTTTGTCACTACGCTATCGTTTTTAATAGAATCTTTCAATACATTAAAAGAGCTTCCACACGGAAGCTCTTTTTTTCTCAAGTTATTTTGATAAATTAGCATAATAATTGTTTTCTCATTTTTAAAAACTAATTTAATGATTATTTGTTACATGTTTTATGAAGTAATTCAATATTTTTTAGTTCTGGTTCAACATTAAACATTGCAATTATGAAAAAAACAATGCTTTCGTTCGTACTCGTTGTGACCATGGTTGGTAGTCTCATGGCACAGGCTGATGGTAAATCAATTGGTATTCGGTTGGGTTATCCACTGGAAATATCATTCCAGACAGGGTTGAGTAATTCTAACCGAATTGAATTAGGTCTTGGAGGTCGTAGATACGGTTATGGCATTAATAGTAATTACTACCAACTCTCTGTATCTGGAGTTTATCAATGGGTTTGGGACTTATCCTCTTTAGCAGGTGGCTTTAACTGGTATGCCGGTGCTGGTGCTTCGTTAGGCTATTATTCATATTCGTATATCAATAATACTAATTCGGGATATCCTGTTTCAATTCTAGGTCAGGTCGGACTTGAATATAATTTTGATTTTCCACTGAGACTATCGTTGGATTGGAGACCCGCAATTCAAATTAACGCAAATAGAAGTGGTTTTATTGGCGATGGAATTGCTTTAGGTGTTCGTTATAAGTTTTAAACGATTAATCAGGATTGAAAAATTTTACTCCCTGAATGATTTTTTAGCAATAAATAAACCACCCAATCGTTTCATACGACGGGGTGGTTTATTTAATTATTACATTTTAGCCACAAGAAGTAATAATTAAATAAAAACACGTTAAAGTAATATTGATAAATTACATTTAAAATGTTTTCTTTTAAAAGTGAATAGAAAAATCAATACGAAAGTGATTTAAACGTTGATCAATTTAAGTTGACTTCTATTCCGTTTTAAAGTCAGCTGTTTTATATTTAAAAGAATTTTGTCTAAATTATTAAAATAAGCAGTACAGTTATGAAAAAGATTTTTCTTTCACTTGCACTCGTTGTGAGTATGGTAAGTGCTATTAAGGCACAGGCAGATAACAAGGCAATTGGTCTTAGGTTAGGTGGTGGCTTTGGCGGAGGTGCCGAAATTTCCTATCAGCAACCATTGGATAAAGCAAACCGGTTGGAAGTTGATTTGGGATTGAATAGTTGGGGTTTTGGTTTAAACGGAATTTACCAATGGGTATGGGATTTATCCGATTTAGGTGATGGATTTAACTGGTATGCAGGAGTTGGTGCCGGTGTGGGAACTTATAATTTTAATTACGGAAATGATATTCATGCCAACCGTGATTTTAGTATTGGTGTACTTGGACAGGTCGGTCTTGAATATAAATTCGAAATCCCATTGACTCTATCATTGGATTACCGTCCCGGGATTTATTTCGTGCCATCTTTCAATGGAAGTTACGATGGCATTTGCCTGGGAGCAAGGTATCGTTTCTAGAAAAATAAAATTAATAGCTAATAGATAAAAAAGAGGAACTCTCGATTGGAAGTTCCTCTTTTTTATTTTCTCATTAATGATTTCTTCGAAAAATTCTTTCTTTCCATGTCTTTTCGAAGCAAATCGTATTTTATAAAAGCATATTTTTCAAGTCTTTTTTAGTTCCGTAAAACAAATTAAAATCCACATACCCTTTAATTCCAGCAGCCCTGTATTTCTCTGTGGTTTGCCAGAATATCCAATCGCAATCAGGGTTGCTTCTGTAATCCACTATCCAGAGTTTACATTCGGGAGACAGACTACCTTTCAAGTAAAGCAGGTAATATTTATATGAACAATACAGAATCGGGTAATGCCCTGTTTTGTCATGAAGAGCCGTCATGAAATCGAGAAGCTGTTTTTGTATATGTTCTTTATCCGGCATCTTTTTCGCAAATTCTGCATCGAGAACTAATGGCAAATCACCCTTTTGAAATTGAGCAATGTTCAGAAAGTTTTTTGCCTGTTCTTTTCCACTGGTCATATATGTGAAAAAATGGTATGAACCAACAGGAATATTCATTTCTCTGAACTTTTTATAGTATTCGGAGTATTTCGGATCCTGTACGGTACTTCCTTCGGTGGCTTTTAAAAAAATAAAGCCTGGTTCCTGTTGTTGAAACTTGACCCAATCGACAATTACCTGGTAATGCGAAATGTCAATCCCCCAAACCCTGTCAACAGGAGTAGTTTCTGCAAATATTTCTTTGTGAGATTCCTTAGTTACGGAGCAGGATTGAATGACCAGAATCAATACGATTAATTTTGTAAATTTAATTTTCACCTTGTTCTTTTAGAAGGCCGTTTTGGGCGAACTTGTTTGTTTTATTAATATATTATTAATTTGGTTTTCGATATAATGTTTTGAGTAAAATACCGACGGAATGACTTGAAAGTCATTCCGTCGGGAAAATAGAACCGAAGTGTTGAAAATAACTCACTCCTTAAAAATTTAGCTAATTGCTTCTACGGCTTTGTTTATAGCTCTAAGAATTCCTTCGGCATTTTTACCTCCGGCAGAAGCAAAAAATGGTTGTCCACCACCACCACCTTGTATTTCTTTAGCCGCATCACGGGCAATGTTTACTGCATTTAGACCTCCAGCAACTAAGTCGTCAGAAAGTAAAATTGTAATGGATGGCTTACCTTCGTAGACACTCCCGGCAACAAAGAAAAGCTTTTCAGTTACTATATTTCTGATTTGAAATGCAAGTGTTTTAATAGAGTCAGAAGATAAATCGGATTGGTAACGAATGGTCTTGATCCCTTTCAGTATGGTAGCTTCATCGATCAGTTTATCGCGCAATGCCATAATTTTTTCGTGCATAAAACCTTCCAGTTGCTTTTTTAACAGGTTGTTTTCATCGACAGATTTTCTGATTGCATTTATTAAATCAGGTGTGTTATTGAGCAATTCGCGGGCTTCAGTTATTACATCCTGTTGGATGTCAAGTAAATTCTCAATACCTTTAGCAGTGATAGCTTCTAACCTGCGAATACCTGCGGCAATGGAGGTCTCGGATACAATACGCACCATTCCAATTTCACCGGTAGCCTGTACATGCGTTCCTCCACAGAGTTCAGTAGAAGTGCCAAATTGAATGACCCGTACTGACTCACCGTATTTTTCACCAAACAAAGCCATTGCACCAAGTGCCTGAGCTTCGGCAATTGGTGTATCACGTCTTTCATTCAGGGGATAATTTTCACGGATTTTTTTGTTGGCAAGTTGCTCAACCAGTTGTATTTCTTCTTTGGTCATCTTTTGATAATGCGAAAAATCGAAGCGTAAGGTATCGGGACTTACAAACGATCCTTTTTGTTCCACATGCGTGCCTAACACACTTCGTAATGCTTCATGCAGCAAATGTGTGGCTGTATGGTTGCATTCGGTAGCCTTCCGTTTTTCAGCATTAATAGAAGCGGTAAATATTTCAGTGACATCATCGGGTAAATGGTTTGTGAAATGAACTGCCAGGTTATTCTCTTTTTTTGTATCAGTAATCTCAATCTTTCCTGATTCGGAAATCAACCAGCCACTATCACCGACTTGTCCACCCATTTCGGCATAGAAAGGAGTATTCGATAATACTAGCTGATAGAACTCATGATTCTTTTGTTTGACTTTCCTGTAACGGAGAATGGTAGTCTCACAAGTTGTAAAGTCATAACCCACAAAAGTAGTATCCCCTTCACGAACTGTAATCCAGTCACCGGTTTCTGTTGCAGCTGCATGACGGGCACGTTCTTTTTGTTTGAGCATTTCTGAATTGAAATCCTCGATATTAACTGTAAAATTGTTTTCACGAAGTATCAATTCAGTAAGATCTAAAGGAAAACCAAACGTGTCGTACAACGTAAAAGCTACTTTTCCGGTAATTTCAGTCTTTTTTTCATTTTTTGAATCTTCCATGACTTTATCCAGCATTCGTATACCGGTTTCAAGTGTTCGAAGGAATGACTCTTCTTCTTCTTTTATTACTTTTTCTATCAGTGAACGTTGAGATATAAGTTCAGGATATGCTTTTCCCATGTTTTCACATAACACTTGAACAAGTTTGTACATGAAAGATGATCGTTGGTTGAGAAAAGTATATCCGTACCTTACCGCACGGCGTAAAATGCGACGTATCACGTATCCTGCCTTGGCATTCGATGGCAACTGACCATCGGTAATAGCAAATGCAATGGTACGTATGTGATCGGCAATCACCCGCATGGCAATGTCGGTTTGTGGGTTCGTGCCATATTCAGAATGACAGATGATACCAATCTCTTTGATAATGGGAGTAAATACATCGGTATCGTAGTTCGATTGAACCCCTTGCAGGGCCATACACAACCTTTCAAAGCCCATGCCTGTATCTATTACTTTGGCAGGAAGTCCTTCGAGTGAACCATCTGCTTTGCGGTTGTATTGCATGAAAACATTGTTCCAGATCTCAATTACCTGAGGATGGCTCCCGTTAACCAGGGTTAATCCATCTATTTTAGCACGATCTTCATCATTCCGAATGTCGATATGAATTTCAGAGCAAGGCCCGCAAGGCCCTGTTTCACCCATTTCCCAAAAATTATCTTTTTTATTCCCATTAATGATCCGACTTTTTGGAAGAAACTGTTCCCAGATAGCAACAGCTTCATCATCTCTTTTCAATCCTTCCGGGGCATAACCTTCGAAAACTGTAACATAAAGTCGATCAGTCTCCAGCTTCAAAACATCTACCAGATATTCCCACGCCCATTCAATAGCTTCTTTTTTGAAATAATCACCAAACGACCAGTTACCCAGCATTTCGAACATCGTGTGATGATAGGTGTCGTGACCAACTTCTTCAAGATCATTGTGTTTCCCGCTAACCCTTAAACATTTCTGAGAATCAGCCACGCGAGGATATTTTATCGGATCATTTCCAAGAATAATGTTTTTGAATTGGTTCATTCCGGCATTTGTAAACATCAGTGTCGGATCATCTTTGATGACCATGGGAGCCGAAGGAACAATTTTGTGCCCTTTTGAAGCAAAAAAATCTAGGAAGGATTGACGAATTTCTTGTGAAGTCATATTGTTTGTGTTGAATCGTTGAAGTCTGTAATTTTTTATTTGTTTCCGATTTTTTGATAACGCAGAATGTATGTGTCGCGAACCAAATAACTCTTCTTGGTTAATAATTTCAAATAAAGACTGCAAAAATAGCTCAAATTTATTATTTTTGCAGCAATAGAAGATATAAAAGTTGAATAGACCCATCGATTTTGATTCAGAATTGATTATTTTAGTATCTTTATCCACCAATTTTCTGCTTGAGTGTTTATTTTTAACATCAAGGTACAATAATAATCGTTTATGGCTAAGAAAAAATTCCACTTTAATACCGAGACTTTAAGCTATGAACAAATAGAACATACCATTGGGCATAAGCTGAAAAGATTTTTAATACATGCACTTTCAGGTGTTTTTTCAGGCATCATATTTTTCTTTATTTTTGTTTCAACTATTCAGTCTCCCGAAGAAAAACAACTTGGGCAGGATAAAAGTCACATGGAAGCTCAATACCGTGTGTTGGAACGCCAATTGGAAGAAGTCCAGTTTGTAATGACTGATTTAGAGCAACGTGATGATAATTTATACCGGGTGGTATTTCAGGCTGATCCAATTCCACTCTCTGTTCGAAGAGGCTCTTCTGCCAATACCGAATATTATGCCCAGTTGCTGGATATGACTAATTCGGAAATTGTAGTATCAACCACCAAAAAACTAAACGAATTAAAAAAAGAACTTTATATCCAGTCAAAATCATATGACGAATTAGTATTGTTGGCAAAAAATAAAGAAACAATGCTTGCAAATCTTCCGGCAATACAACCTGTCTTGAATAAAAACCTTACTCGTATGGCTTCAGGATATGGCTGGCGAATCGACCCGATTTATCATACCCGACGTTTTCATGCAGGAATGGACTTTACAGCTCCTATAGGGACAGATATTTATGCAACCGGTAATGGGACGATAATAGCTGCGGGATGGCAACAAGGGTATGGAAATTGCGTCCAAATCAACCATGGCTACGGTTATCTTACCTTATACGGTCATATGAGTGCCATCAAAGTAAGGATTGGCCAAACGATTAAACGTGGTGATGTGATTGGGCTGGTAGGAAGTACCGGTAAATCAACAGGACCTCACGTTCACTATGAAGTGCATTATAAAGGAGAAGTTATGAATCCTCAAAACTATTACTTCCTCGATTTGTCACCTGCTGATTATGATCGCATGGTTCAAATGAGTAACAATGCCGGTCAAATGTTTGATTAAGAACCTTAACTTCAATAGTGAAATTAAAAAACGAACATTGAATTCTAAACCATGCAAGAGAAATTAGTACATACAGATAATAACTTCAACTCCCCTTTCGGAGTCGGTAGTTTCCCTGTTGGTCCCGGTCCAATAGGTATTTTCGATTCAGGATATGGAGGTCTGACAATACTGGAAAAAATCAGAACTCAATTACCAGGATATGATTATATTTATTTAGGCGATAATGCACGGACACCCTATGGAACCCGTTCGTTTGATGTGGTTTATAAATATACCCTTGAATGTGTGACCCGCATGTTCGAAATGGGATGCCAGTTAGTGGTTCTGGCTTGTAATACTGCTTCGGCAAAAGCCTTGCGATCGATTCAACAATGTAATTTGCCACTCATGGATCCAAATCGCCGTGTATTGGGTGTCATTCGTCCAACTGTAGAATCAGTGGTGTCTTTGACCCGTACCAATCATATCGGATTACTGGCTACTACCGGTACGGTACAATCGAATTCTTATCCGTTAGAAATCAATAAAATAAACAGTGATATACAGGTTACTTCCGAAGCATGTCCCATGTGGGTTCCGTTGATCGAGAATAATGAGCATTTGTCAGTAGGAGCCGATTATTTTATCCGCAAGAATGTACAAAATCTGATGGAAGCTGATCCTTTGATTGATACAGTTATGTTGGGGTGTACTCATTTCCCTCTTATTGAAGATAAAATTAAAGATATTCTCCCCGAAGGTATTGCTGTAGTATCACAAGGTGATATTGTCGCACGAAGTTTGGCTGATTACCTGACCCGTCATCCCGAAATGGAAGCGTTGTGTACGAAAAACTCAACATGTAACTATTTTTCAACAGAATCCATTGAAAAATTCACTTCTTCGGCATCTATTTTCCTGAACGAGGAAATTCATGCAGAACACATTAATTTAGGTTGAAAATGATTTAAATCATTGTTTGTTTCTCTAAAAATTTCTGGAATGTTTCTTTGTAGGAATCTGATACAGGGATATACGTTTTTCCGAAAACTATCCGATTGTGATCCACGACTTTTATTTTGTCTTTTTGAACAATAAAGGACCTGTGAACCCTCATGAAAAACTGATAGGAAAGCATTTCTTCCATTGCTTTCAATGTAATGTGCGATATTACAGGTTCTGCTTCACCTTCCAGAAAAATTTTCAGATAGTCTTTCAACCCTTCAATGTATAAAATTTTAATGAGCGGTATTTGTATCAGCCGGTAATCGGATTTTACATAAATGAAATCATCTGTTTGTTTTTCGTTTACTAAAATTGCTTTCTCGTAGATTTGATGCCAATGAAGGGCTTTGGTGGCTGCCAAAAGGAAATCGGAATAACTGAAAGGCTTCAACAAATATTCCAGTGCATTTACTTTATAACTTTCAAGTGCATATTGATTAAATGCAGTAGTGAATATTATCCTGGTTTTTTCAGGAACTAACCGTGCATATTCCATCCCATTAAGTTCGGCCATCTGAATGTCAAGAAAAATCACATCCGGAATTAATATACTCACCGACTCAACAGCTGTTACTGCTGATGAAAATTTTCCTGTCAAATTAAGAAACGGAGTCTTTAGCACATAACTCTCAAGCAATGTAAGTGCTAATGGTTCATCGTCGATAATAAAGCAACTGAGTGTCATTGTTCATTTGGTTTATTGAGTGGAATGATCAGTTCGGAAATAAAAATATCTCCTTCTTTTACCGTCCTTAAAATATGTTTATGTGGATAAAGAATCTCCAGACGTCGGCGGAGATTATCCAATCCAATGCCTGATCCGCTTTTGTCTTTTTCATCTTTTGGAAAATAACTGTTTCGAATTATGCAATATAATTGTCCTTCCTTGTTCTGATGGATGTTAATGTCGATAAACGATGTTTGTGTTGGGCTTATTCCATGTTTAAAGGCATTTTCAATAAGCGTGATAAACAATAATGGTGCCACAAGACTCTTTGTATCATTTACTGAAATGTTTATTTTCATATCAACTTCCGGATTGATCCTGATTCGCATCAATTCCACATAATTGTGTATAAAATTAAGTTCACGTTCCAATTCCACAAAATTTTCATTGTTCTCGTACAAAACATACCGAAGAAGTTTACTCAATTCAAGCATGGATTTTTGTGCTTCATCGGGGTTAATGGCAATTTGGGCATAAATGTTATTCAGCGTATTAAATAAGAAATGTGGATTAAGTTGTTGACGTAGGTTTCTCAATTCAGCTTCGGTTCGCTCCGTTTGTTCTTGATGTCTTTCAGTTTCAGTCTTATACCATTTCCCGGTTATTTTGATAGTAACACTTAATACGGCAACAGTGAGCAATGATATGATATCCCTCATTAGAAAAAATATGCCATTGGGCATCCCTTCTGGAGGTAATTTGCCTTTTTGTATCATTTGAGGCATGTTGCTTTCCTGCCAGAGATGAACAGCAATTCCTATCAGTAAAATGAGAACAATATTATATATAAAGAATTTCCCTGTTTTCCTGTTGAAGAGAAATTTCTCGGTCAATACAAAATAATCCAAATAGAAAACGGTCATTAATGATAATACTGTTACAGAATGATGCAATACTTTATCCATGATATTAAAATCAGGATATTTCCAGAAAATCAGAAATGGTAATCCGAAAAATAATCCCCACCCTGTGAAGTGGATCAGGAATTGAAGAATATTTTTATTATCTATTTTATTGATTTTTGTTTTCATGTGAGGCAAAGATAGTGAATAAGTAGTAAAATGACCTTGACTTTTGTCAGCTTCTGTATGAAACCTGTAATACGGTTTCCTCAGCATTGTGTACAGAGAATATTATCCGTTCAACACATTGAAATTATTCATATCGTAAAGCTTCAATCGGATCAAGTTGCGAAGCTTTTTTAGCAGGATACCAACCGAAAAATATACCGGTGACTGTACACACCAGGAACGAAAGAAATACAGAATACGGTTGAATCGAAATGGGCCAACTGATAACAAGTTTAATCAGGAAAGAAGCGCCTACTCCAATTATAATTCCAATAATACCACCCGTAAAACTGATAATTATTGCTTCAATCAAAAATTGCGACAGGATGTCTTTCCCTTTTGCTCCGATTGACATACGCAGTCCAATTTCACGGGTTCGCTCGGTAACCGATACGTACATGATGTTCATGATTCCTATTCCTCCAACTAAAAGCGAAATACCTGCAATACAAGCCAGTAGTATTGTTAAGATGTCGGTAGTCGAAGTAAGCATGGTGCTTAGTTCTTTTTGTGAACGCACATTGAAATCATCTTTATCGGCTGCTTTAAGTTTATGGTTTGTACGTAGAATTGCAGATATCTCTGAAGTTGCTTTATCTGTTACATTTTCCGAAAGCGCCGAGGTGAAAATTTCATGGATATAGGTAATTGCCAATACTCGCTTTTGAATCGTAGTATAGGGTGCCAACACAATATTATCCTGATCCATACCCATTGAATTATACCCTTTTTCCTTTAACGTTCCTATAATTGTAAACGGAATTTTATTAAAACGAATGACCTTTCCGATAGGGTTGTCACCATTGGGAAATAAATTTTTTGTAATGGTTTTTCCCACAACACAAACTTTAGTAGCACTTACAACTTGCTGACGTGAAAATATATTTCCTTGATCTATGGTCAATTTTCGGATGTCCAGGTACTCTGGCGTAACGCCCGAAATAGATGCCGGATAGTTATTTCCACCATAAATAAATTGTCCTCCGCTACTTACCGAAGGTGATACCGAAGCGACAAAGGATGTTTTATCCCGAATGGCATAATAATCTTCCAGCTTCAGCGATTGCATATCACTGCTGCTTTGACGCACGCCCCCCATCATCCCTGCTCCGGGTTGAATCATTATCATATTCGAACCCATTTCTGAAATCTGAGACTGAATGCTCTTTTTCGATCCCTGACCAATAGCCAGCATGGTAATGACTGATGCTACGCCAATGATAATTCCAAGCATGGTCAGAAAAGCTCTCATTTTGTTGTTACTGAGTGCCCGGAGAGATATTTTTATTAGATTACCTATATTCATTGTTCCTTTTTTTTAGATTAGCTTTCCCAATATGTAAAATCGGAAAAGATTGATTCTTGACTGTTAACTAATCTTCTTGTTTTGGCAACGAGTCTAACATTTTTTTTGCTGATTCCACTTGCTCATTTGCTACATCTTTTATTACTTTTCCATCCCGAAGTACGATATTCCTACTTGTAAAGGCTGCCAGTTCTGGATTATGTGTTACGAATATAATCGTTCGTCCTTTTGCATGTAATTCCTGAAACAATACCATGATTTCATACGCAGTGCGTGTATCCAGATTTCCGGTAGCTTCATCGGCAAGTATCAGTACCGGATCATTTACTAAAGCCCTGGCAATGGCTACCCGTTGCATTTGACCTCCGGACATTTCATTCGATTTGTGGTACAACCGGTCGCTCAGCCCTACATTTTTCAAGGCATTTATTGCTTTTTCGCGTCGTTCTTTCCCTGTATATCCCGGATTATATTGTAATGGTAATTCAACATTCTCAACAGCAGTTGTTTTTGCCAGTAGGTTGTAAGACTGAAATACAAAACCAATTTTACGGTTTCGCAATGTCGAACGTTCATTTTTATTCATACTGCTTACGGCTACATTGTCCAGATAATATTCACCTTCAGTAGGTGTGTCCAGACATCCCAGTAAGTTTAATAGAGTAGATTTTCCCGAACCACTGCTGCCCATGATGCTTACAAACTCGCCTACATGTATGGAGAATGAAACTCCACGCAGTGCATGAACTGTTTCATCTCCTACCTGAAAGTTTCGTTTTATATTTTCTAATCGTATTATTGATTTGTCCATGATGTTTATCTCGTATTTTCTATAACTGTTGAATAATACACTTGTCTGATTTTTTTACATATACAGACAATTTATTCAATTATCAATTGCCTTTTTTTGAAGCGTTATCTTTGTTCCCTCCCGGACGTTGTGGCATAAATGGACTTTTTTCTGTCGATCCACTTGGTGTTGCCTGATCTGCCGTTAATGATTTTTGATCTAATATCACTGAGTCATTTGCCGATAATCCCGAAACTATTTCTGTATTCGAAACGTCTGCATCACCCATCTCAATAATTTTATTCTTGATACTTGTTCCATCTTTCACCCAAATGATCCGTTGGTTTTCTTTTAGGTTTTTGGCGATTTCTTTATTTTCAAAAACCGTAAATTTATGACTAGTCAAAGATTCCATGTCCGGTTTATAATTGAAGACCTTATTCGGTAAAGTCTGAATATCATTTTTTTCAACCGTGTAAATCGTAATATTTGCAGTTAGTCCCGGTTTTAGTTTCAAATCCAGATTTGGCGTATTTACCACTACCTGATACGTTACTACATTGGATGTAACTGTGGATTTTAAACGAACCTGCGTTACTTTTCCCGAAAACTGATCGTTTGGAAAAGCATCAACAGTGAACGTCACCCGTTGACCTTTTTTTACATTGCCTATATCTGCTTCATCCACGTTAGCCACTACTTGCATCTTAGTCAGGTCCTGCGCAATGTCAAAGAGAGTCGGTGTACTGAACGATGCAGCAACTGTCTGCCCTTGTTCCACAGCACGCGATACAATTACACCGTCAATCGGTGAATGAATGGTGGCATAATCCAGATTGGTTTGTGCTTTTCTCAAATTAGTCTGATTCAGTTTGTTGGTCGATTCAGCTAATTCATAGTTGTATTTAGCAGTTTCAAAATCAATGTCACTGATCAGATTCTTATCATGAAGTTCCTTTGAACGAATAAAATTTTTCTTTTGAAAATTATATTGAGTTTTACTCGAATTCAAATTCAGAAGCTGTGAATTGTAATCCGACTGTAAATTAGTTTTATCCAGTTCGGCAAGGATTTGTCCTTTTTTTACCACCGAATTGTAGTCAACATAGATTTTTGAAATAATTCCTGAAACTTGTGTCCCAACAGTTATTTCGGTAATCGGATCAATGGTTCCTGTTGCAGTAACGGTTGTTGTAATTTTATTTGACGACATTTTTGTGGTCTCTAACTGAAATGCATCTTTAGGCGTTCCTTTTTTCAAAAAGAAGAATCCAAAGGCGATCACAACGACACTCACTACGGAGATAATAATGATTTTTCTGTTTTTCATATTCTGTTTTTTTTTATTTTATTTCCAATGGGATATCCTGATAAATATTCAGCATTTGTACATTCATAATGCTGAGATATTTAGCCTGTAACAGACCTTGTTTTGCTGCAAGCAGATTGTTTTTTTCGGTCAATAAATCAAGCGTATTTTTCAAACCAAGTGTAAATTGCTGATCAATTAAATCGTAACTTGTCTGTAATGCTTTTACCTTTTCCTGAGCAGCCACATACTGGCTTTGTGCCGACAACGCATCCTGATAAGATGATTCAACTTCGGTGAGCAGGCTTTTTTCTGCATCCCGTAAATTTAATTCTGAAGTCTTTTCATTCAACAGGTCAGTCTCTACAGCCGATTTGTTGGCCCGATTCGTAAAAATAGGGATACTTACCGACAGGCCAATTCCATCGTTAAAGCCATCCTGCAGTTGTTTGTTAAAAGAAAGCGACGATATTGTTGAATGATTTGTTCCTATAGAGGCATTTAAATTTATTTTAGGCAAATATCCGGCTCTGGCTTTTTCGGTTTCCAATCCGGCAACCTGTATGTTTAACTTGCTGCTTTTTAATTGAGGCATTACGTTTAGTGAAGTTGCATAGATACTTTGCAGTGTAGGGAGTGGCTTCAGAATATCAAATTCATTTAATACCGGTATTGCAATGCTCAGTTGATCTTCCACTTTCATTTCCAGCAATTGTTTCAGGTTTATTTTCTGTGTTTCAAGATTGTTTTTAGCAACTACCAGTTGGTATTTGTCCGAACTGTATTGTGACTCCAGTTTCGCAACATCTACTTTCGATATACTTCCTGCTTTCAGTAAGTTTTCTCCCCGTTCAAACTGAAATTTTGAAACCTCCACCGTTGCACTGTCAATGTTGACGGTTTCGGAAGCATATAATAGTTGCAGGTAGGATTGAAGAATCGAAAATTGAATTGTTTTTTGTGAATACAGAACATTGAACTGGCCTACCTGTTCCAGTAACTTTTGTTGGCGTATGTTCTTTTCGGTTTTACCTCCATCGAACAATAACAACGAACTGTTGAGACCATAATTCCCGGAATAAGAACTGGTAGTTGAACCTCCGGCAGTCTGTATCGGATAGTTTGTGAAATTCTGATTTACTGAACCCGAAAGATTCGGGAAAAGTTGTGCTTTGGCCAGTTTGGTAGTAATCTTACTTTGTTCGAGTGTGATCTTACTTTTCTGAATCTGAATATTATTAGTCAATGCATAGTTAATACAGGTTGTCAAATCCCATTGTTGAGGTTTGTCCTGTGCCGAAATGCCCGTTGCTATGATTAGCAAGAAGCTTAGAAGGATTGATTGTAGTTTCATCTGTTGGTAATTAATTTGATTCCGCCTCAAAAATACACTGACAGATGATAATGAACAATTTGTTTCGACGAATAGGAGGGTTTTATCGACAAAGAAGTATATAGTGAGGGTTTCATTAACACCTTATCTTCGGTTGTGGTTTTATTATTGTTTTACTCCGGTTTTACAAAGGTCCGTATATACTCCGTATCCTGTCCGTATATAGTCCGCTATAAGTCCATTCCTATATAGATACGGACTTATAGCGGACTATATACGGTGTGAAAGCGGAGTATTTACCGGCTAAAATAAAAGGGGAGTAAAATGGATATAAAAGGATAATAAAAGAGGAGGGAAAAATTACAGTAGTGTGGATGGGTGACTATTGTTACTATAGATTTAAAAAAAATTGGTTTGTAAGAATAATGAAGATGTTGCATAAAAATTCAAAGGAATTTTTCAGATTGTGATTTAACTATTTAAATCTGAGTAGGACCCTTTGCGGATAATCATAAATTATTAATTTTGCAATCTCTTTAGTGCCATGTTGATTTGATAGTTGTTAGTATTTAATATTAAAGTGATCTGATATGAAAAGACTTGAATTTGTATTTTTAGTATTTTTCATCTGCTACAGCGCAAATGCGCAATACAACAAGGGAGTTGTTTTAGAAACAATATTGAAGACTGATACAACATCCATTGGTCAGAAAATTGTTTATCCGAATTTTGAAAACGATGAAGTGTCGGTAGTCAAAGTTACCATTCCTCCGGGCAATTCAACCGGTTGGCACAAGCATATTTTCCCGGTATTTGCCTATGTACTGCAGGGAACATTAACTGTAGAAGTTGAAAACAGGAAAACAATGCAGTTTTTACCAAATACTTCATTTTCTGAAGTCATCAATATCCCCCACAATGGAGTAAATAACGGAAAGGAAGATGTCATTTTAATAGCATTTTTTATGGGTGAAAAAGGAAAACCATTCTCGGAACACTAATAACTAAAATAAAAAATAATTTTCCAACTCAAAACTTCAAGCCCCAAACTTTTAAACTCAAATAAAAATAGCCATCCTGCAATGCATGACGGCTATTTTTATTTCGGATGATCTATTCTCACTTTGGTTGCCAAAAACAATTTTTAGGCGATACGATGGCATCATTCGCCTTTAAAACTTTCATAGCCTTGTCAACTTCCTTGCGTTCAAGACCTGTTAATTCTACTATTTTACCTGCATTTAAAGGCACTCCTGCTTCTTTCATTGCTGTTAATACTTTCTCTGCTGATTCCATAAAAATTTGATTTTAGTCTTTAAACCCTATTGTCTAAAGAAATGTATATTTAATTTAAACTGTTTCGAACATATTCTTTGCTCCCCTTTAGGGGCTGGGGGTTGTTTTTCTTATTCAATATTTCTCCTGACCTTTTTAAGAAACGCCTGCATACGATCTGTATCTTTCTCTTCAATAATATCCAGTAATGTTTTCAGTTCGGCCCTGATATTCTCAAGTTGTTTTGGTGTATTGGGGTTGAAAAGAATTTCAGTCAACAAATAGTCATCTTCCGATAATAATCCCTTAGCAATGTCCATGTGACGTTTGAAAGTCGTCCCCGGAGCTTCCAGCGGTTTCATGACCGATGCAAACACCAGTGTTGAGGCAAACGGGATAGAGAGCGAATAAGCTATTGTTTCATCGTGTTCATCAAAAGTATATTCGAAAATGTTCAGGTGCAACGAACCGTACAAGTCTTTGAAAAAGGCTTTGCCCATATGATCCGATTCGGATATGATAATGGCACTCTGTGTGCTCAGGTTGTCGAGAGTAGCAAAGGTCGGACCGAACATAGGATGGGTAGAAACATATCGCATTCCGGTTGATTCGTAATACTCCTGCAAGCCTGTTTTAACTGAAGCAATATCCGAAATGATACAACTCTTGGGAAGGTATGGTAAAACTCCCTGAAAGGCTTCAATGGTGTATTTAAGGGTCACACAATTAATGATTAGTTCCGGTTCAAATTCCCGGATTTCATCATATTCGGTCATACGGAATGTGTTAAACACAAATCGCAATCTCTTTGGATCGGTATCAAACAAAGCTACTTCATGTTGTATGCACAATACGTCGGTAAGGAATGTGCCCATCTTTCCGGCACCAAGAACTAATATCTTCATTTCAATTTTTATTTGAATGCAAAAGTAAGGAAAAATCCCGTTTTAAGCATTATTACTTCATTATATCATCACTTCATCACATCATCACATTATCTCTTCTTTCTTCTTAATTCCGTATTCTTTATCAATTTTCAAAAAAGGGATGACTGCCAATGTTGGAATAGCGCAAATCATAATCCAAACAAAGAAGTGCTGATAACCAAACATATTCTGCAGCCATCCGGCAATCATACCCGGAAGCATCATTCCTAATGCCATAAACCCTGTGCAAATTGCATAATGGGCGGTCTTATGATCACCGTCAGCGAAATAAATCATATAAAGCATGTAGGCTGTAAATCCGAATCCGTAACCAAATTGCTCAACTGCAACAGCAATATTGATTAATACAAAACTGATAGGCAAAAACCACGAAAGGTAAAGGTAGGCTAAATGGGGGAGGGTAATGGACAATGCCATGGGCCAGATCCAGTATTTTAATCCCTTTCGTGATGCTGCAATTCCACCAACTATTCCACCCAATGTCAGGGATACTACACCCACAGTCCCATATACTAAACCTACCTGTTGCGTTGTTAATCCCAACCCGCCAATAGCTCTTGGATCGAGCAGGAAGGGCGCAGCCATTTTTACGAGCATAGCTTCGCCCAACCGGTAAAGCAACATAAAAACGATGGCTAAAACAATTCCTTTCTTTTGAAAAAACGAAGCAAAGGTAAGGCCGAATTCACGAAATATATCTTTAGCATTCCCGCTTACTTTGGTCGTGTCGGAAACCGGACGTGGCAATATAAACCTGTGATAGATAAAGAACATTACAAACAGGCCGGACAATACAAAAAAAGTGATACTCCAGGCCATACGGATATGACCTGTGAAATGCTCTAATGCTCCCGCTAAAATAATCAACAACCCTTGCCCTGATATCATAGCCAGGCGGTAAAAAGTGCTGCGTATCCCCACAAAAAACGATTGTTCATTGCTATCCAGTGCCATCATGTAAAATCCATCGGCTGCTATATCATGTGTTGCCGAGCTAAAAGCAATAAGCCACAGCACTGCCAGTGTCCCCTGAAAGAAAAAAGGCATGGGGATCAGAAATGCAACACCTGCCATACCTGCTCCAATCAACAATTGCATGGTCACAATCCACCAACGCTTGGTTTTGATAATATCCACAAAAGGACTCCAGAAGGGCTTGATTACCCACGGTAAATACAGCCAGCTTGTATATAAGGCGATGTCGGTATTCGATATTCCCAGACGTTTGTACATGATTACCGCCACCGTCATAGCTACCACATAGGGCATGCCTTCAGCAAAATAAAGGGTCGGTATCCATGACCAGGGGGAAGCTTTTTTTAGTTGATTGTTTTCCATTTTGTAATTTTATTCTCAGTAAATTATGCGGGCATTAAGTTTTTAATCTCCGCAAATGCCTAAATTGGGCTAGATCATTTACCATACAATTAACTCTTATCCCCCTTTAGAGGCTGTGTAAAAAGAAAATTTTTAAAAACAAATACTATCAAATTGATACTTAATATTTAAATCAGGGAATAAGGTTTAGAAATAGTGAGGATTCATTTCTACTGAGGTTGACAAATAAATATAAGGTCTAAATATTTAAAAACCTTATTTTCAAGTATTAAACCTTAGTAGAAAACCGACAACCCACAAAACCCAACCTAATTTACCTTATTTAATAAATAGCTGAACTTTCAATTCGTAAGTAATTTATTCAACGTTATTCGTTTTTACACAGCCTCTTTAGGGGTTAGGGGTAAATTTTCTTAAATTCCGCTCCTCTGAAATAGTGCTGTAAAATCTCTTTGTATTTATATCCTTTTTCTCCCATAACCGCTGCACCAATCTGGCAAAGTCCGACACCATGTCCCCAGCCAGCACCATAAAGTGTAAAGCGTTGTGGAATATGATCGACCAGATCAAATCTGTCGGCAACAAATGCCGAACTGTACAGGTGAGAGTTCGAAAGCCATTTACGTATTTCAAGTTCTTTGCCAACAGTAATTGTTTCTTTCGTCCCGATAATCTTAAGTTCAATGATACGCCCCGATTCTCCACGTTGTATCGGAATCAAATCGATGATTTCACCAAAGTCAATTCCTGATTTGCGTGCAATGAGTTCTGCAATTTCCTGTTGTGAGTATTCGACCTTCCATCTGAAAAAATCGGTTGTCTCCTGATCGTAATTATTGAGTACCTGGGATAAAATGGTTTTATCGGTTGTATTACAAAAAGCAGTGGGCGATTTCCGAATCCATTCAATCGCGTTATCTTCTTTGGTAAGCTCTATATCAAAACCTACCGGAGCATCCACGTTATCAATCACTGGTGTTAAATAGGGATGGTGAACAGGAGCCCAGCAATTTTCAAAAGCCTCTGTTATCCCTCCACACGATTTAGAAAAACGGGCGTCACAAATCTTGTTGTCAAAGATCAAAACTTCTCCCCGTGTAGCTTCTATGGCTGCTTCAACGGCTCGAGTACTTGCTTTGGTAATTCCCTGGTACCGCTGGCAATGATCATCGGCACAAACATCAAAATTCGTATGTGCATCCCGTTCGTACCACTTTTTAATAAAGTTTGGAGTTTGGAGTTTGGAGTCGGAAGATGGTAGTTGGTATTCGGAAGTTGGTAGTGAAATGCCAGAATCTTTTTGCTCCTTACCTCTTACCTCTTGCTCCTTGCTCCTTATTTCCTGTTCCTGAATCGGACAGAGCAACCAACTTCTCGAGATGACAGCATGAGCTTTGAGTAATTCTTCAGAAGCAGTGGCACTCATTTCGCTTGAGATGACACTCGTAAGATAATCTTCGACATTGACAATGTTAATAGCCGTCAGCTTTTTTCCCTCAATAATGAACTTCAACGAACCTTTGAATCGTTGATTTTCCATACGTTCCCAATGAAAATTAATACCTATCACTACATCGATCAAATCAAAGGATGCATTTTCTCCGGTTGGTTGAAAAATCAGTTCATCAAAATGTTCGTCGAGAAAAACAACTTCTCCGTCTTTAATTTTAGCCTTTTGTTTCCCGGAATAAGTACTTCCGTTAGTTGACGTAAAATCTCCGTTCAACACAAACTTTATAGTTCGGTTCGATAAAATTCCAACCTGAATAGATTCGTAACTCATAATTCCAATTTTCAATAATACTCAATAATAGTAATAACGGTAAAAAAGGGATTCATTATAATATCAAGTAAGAAAATTATAATTTGACTCCCTTTCAATTCAACTGCATTGCTCAAAAATGCTCATTATATCTTCTCTGGTTATTTTTTCAAAATGACTTTCGATTGGGGTGATAAATATTCCACTCATTTCAACGGTTGCAGGGCTTACCAATAATTGTTCATCGCCTTTGGCAGTGTATTGCCAGGGTCGGAAAGCTGAACGTGGGAAAATAAATGTATACCAGATTCCATCCTCGTATGAACAAACAATATTCATCAGGGGTTCTTCAGTACTATTACCCTGCCATTGGATATACAGATTCTTAAAAATGTCTTGTGCGGAGATGATGGTATCCGATTCGATACAATAAACAGTTCGCAGGTAGTTTTTTAAACGGAAGAGCTGGTAATTCATCCCCTCTTCCAACAATTCACCATGCATTGGTTTCATTCGTTTATAATCGGTAAGCAAAGGCAAAAAATCGTTGGTACCTGCCTGAAAATGCATGTGGTCGGGTGCCGAGGCCCCACATTTGGGTCCGTTGTAAAACACGATGAAATCATCCAATGCTTCTGCCAACTCCAGCATGTCTGTAAAAAAAGGCTTAATCTGTTGGTCGGAATGTTCTTTGCGGGGAATGGTAAAATGTTGCGGAAAGATAGGGTAGGGATTAACCAATAAGGTATAATCGCTTAAAACGACGCTTTGCTGCTCTTTAGGACGGTTTTCGTCGCACAGAAAACACTTGCGTGCAGCAATAGATTTATTGTCAACACGGGCTCCTGTTGAAGCAATGCGGGCAGGATTAAACTGTATGGTTACCTCAAAATCGCCAAAATTGAATGATTTAGTTCTGACAGTATTCAGGCCTTCATAATTCACACGGGCAAGTTCCCAATTGGAAACCTGCTCGTGGAATAAAATATTTATTTGATTGTTGAGTTTATACATTAAATCTTATTTTGTCTTTTAACATCTTTCTGGATAATTAGTAGTTAGAAAAATGCATAACTTAAACCTGCTGAAAATCCCGCATTAAAATTATTGATAGAGCCATTGTCGCTCTTGAATATGTACTTGTTCAGAGTCGCATAACCGGATAATCTTAATTGAGGTGATAAATAATAATAGGCTGAAAAATTAATTCGGGTAGTAGAATTATGACTTTTAAACCAACCCACTGAATCAAAGATGGAAGATAGATCTTGTTTTGAATAATTCTGATTGAATAATTCGGATATACCGACACTTAAATTAGTTCTGGTAGTTGGATAATAGCCCAGGGTATAACTTCCGGAAAGTCCAATACCGTTGGTGCTTGTTTTATTTCTGATCGATGATTGAAGGTATTGTCCATCTACGTAAGCGGTAGATCCGTTCATAGAAACATTAACAGAGTGTTGCCAATTTAAATTTACCGGCTTTTCATAGTTATAGATCAGGTTTAAATTGCCTCCATACATCCATTTCTCCTGGTTATTCGGATAATTTTCAACTTGTGTTGAACTCAAATATTCATTTTTACCTTTATCCCAACTACCGGAAGGAATAAAGCTGATTTCAAAGGATTGTCCTGATTTTCTTGAGAAGTTTGCACCGTTTATCCAAAGATCATACAAATTCGTAAAATAAGTTGCATCCTGTTTGTTGAGTAAGCTGTTCCTGACAAAAAAAGAATCCACAGAGGCTATTTCTTCCATTAAATGGATTCGGGAGTCGAGGAAACGCTTATTTTTCACCCGGGATATTTGTTGAGAGAAATTAAAAATCTCATCATTCGTTAATTGACGGGTCAATACCCCTTTTTTTGACAGTTCCTCAAGAATATAAATTGCCTGTCGTGCATCTTCTACTGATTCAATTCTGCCAATACCAATACCAATGGAAGGATTCAGTCCTATGTTTAAATCATCTTGATAGTTGTTTGTAAAAACAGATTTGTTTCCGGTAACGTCCTTTGACATGTTATAGTAAAAAAAACTGTTCGCTCCATATGAAATAAAATGGTTCGATGAATAATAATAACGGTTTGAGATATTATAATTCAAATTGGTTGTTGAATTCGAACTGTGTTCGTTATTTTCTTCGTTTGCAGGATTATTTGTATAGCTGTTGAGACTGAAATTACCTGATAGTTGAATGTTTGAAATAAGTTTCCGTGTGTTTTTAAGATGTGAAAATGTTGAATTTACTTGCCCGCTCAAACTTGAATTCTTTATGGAATCGTTGGAGATACCCTGATAAATAAGAGGATTATACGTAGTTGCTTCATTTGAAAGACTACCAGAAGTGCTGAAATTAACATCCAGACTATTTCTAACAATTTCAGGCGTATAATACTTACTAATGTCGTACTTGTACTCCTGGGCAAACGTATTAATAGATACTGCCGATAAAAAAAAACAAAAAATAAAACTTGTAAAGATTTTCTTTTTCATGATACATGTTTTTAAAATTATGTTTTTTTTATACAATAATTATTCCGTTAAATTTAAGATATTTATAGATAACGGGATTATTATTGTTTGTTGGCTTTATATTGTTAGAGTTTTATTAAGTTAACAATTTAAGGGTGTTAAAGTATTTATTTTATATTTATTTTTTGTCTGGCCATCAATTCGATAGTTCTTATTTTATCTTTATACAAATTATAACCGTTCATTTTTACAACATCCAGTGACGCATCCGAATTGTCGTCCCATCGTCGGCACAGATAAAGGGAGGTGTACACCCTTCCTATTTGGTATTCACGGCTGATACGCAAACCCAACGCATAATCTTCACCATAGCTGGTGTTTGGTACTTTAATGTCGCGGAGTACCGGCGTGTAAAATGCACGGGGAGCTCCCAGTCCGTTGATACGCAATGCATTGTTCCTTCCGTTTTCGGGTGTCCATTCTTTATGGTCGATCAGTCCGGGAGCAATTGTTTCCATAGCAAAGTTAGTCATCGTATAGGATCCGATCACCATGGCACAGTTTTGTTCATAGAAGGCATGAATAATCGTTTGCAGTGTGTTTTCATCCTGGTATACATCATCACTGTCCAGTTGGACAGCAAATTTACCACATTCAGAATGGTCGACACCTGCATTCCAGCAACCTCCAATCCCAAGGTCTGTACGTCCTGGAATGATGTGGATAACCCGGTTGTCGAGTGAAGCATATTTATCAATTAATTTTGAGGTCCCATCGGTAGAAAAATTGTCGATAATAATCAGGTTGAACTTAAAATCAGTCTTCTGAATCAGTACCGATTTAATGGCATCTTCGACAGTACGCACCCTGTTTCTTATGGGGATAATAACCGATGCTTCGACCGGAAATTTACTTTCATCGAATGCAATAGCTTTGAATTCAGGAGCTAAATATCCGCCAATATTCTTTAAATGAACTGTACAGGCTGCTTCCATTTCAATTTGCACTGCCCTGTTTTTAGGATCGACGTAATCAAACTGCTTTTCACCACTTTTACGGGTATCAGCTTCTATTTCTGTGTAGAGATATTCGTTTATGTGGATCAATTCAGCCTGTTGTGAGACTTTCAGACGCAGGTTATAAAGCCCGGCATATTGGTAACTGTCCGTTGTTTCCAGAATCGCCTTTTTTAAGCTAACAGCGCTATAAAACAATACTGATCCAAAATTGAAATCATCACGCAAACTGCCTTTCTGATAATCAATCAAGGGCAAATTAGTCCGCTCTTGATTGATGATTTGATAATAATCGGCATATACCAATCCAGCACCTGTACCTTCGGCAATGTGAAAGTAACGTTCAAGTGCATATTGACCGGGTTCCAGTATCGTGTCTTTTATGTAGATTAGCGAATAGTTTGTATCCGACCGATCACCGATCATTTTAATGGTTTCGCTGCTTTGAATAGAATCTATTTCAATAGTCAGGCATCCGTCAATCTGAAGATTACTCCCTTTTTTTATAAGAAGATATACGTTTTTTACTAATGTCGACTGAGTTAGTTGTTGAACTGTTTTCCGGGTTTGAAGGATGTTGTTACACACAACAAAGCAATTAATTTGTTTCATCTTGCTATCTGAATTGTTTTAGGTTGCCAAAATTACGACTAAATTTCCATGGTTGCAACAATAACATTAAAACGTACGAAGGTCTTTTAATTGTTTTATCTCTAAATTTAAAAATACACTCTGTCTACCTATTTGTATTTTCTTAAAAAGGATTCTGATAATTAAGTAATAGTTGATATTAATGATACATTTGTTAATCTACATAAGCTTACATTTCAGCGTCTTGGAAATTATTAATTGTTCATTATTAATTATTAAATACTTATATCTTATCTTTGTGTTCAATTGTATATTCAAAAAAAGAAATTATGATATTGATTGCCGACAGTGGATCTACCAAAACACATTGGTGTTTGGTACAGCAAGGTGTAATAGTGAATGAAATCAGGACAGATGGGATTAATCCATTTTATCAGACAGACATGGAAATCATTGCCCTGCTTGCCGATCAACTCATTCCTAAACTTGAAAATACAGATATTGATCGGATTTACTTTTATGGTGCCGGGTGTGCTTTCCCTGAGAAAAAAATACTGGTTACCCGGGGATTGGTTCGCTTCTTTGGAAATTCTATTATTGAAATACAGAGTGATTTAATGGGGGCTGCCCGTTCGTTGTTTCAATACGAGAAAGGAATCGCCTGTATTCTTGGAACAGGTTCCAATTCGTGTTATTATGATGGAAAAGATATCATCCAAAATGTTTCGCCTCTTGGGTTTATTCTTGGTGATGAAGGGAGCGGTGCGGTATTGGGCAAATTATTTCTTGCCGATTGCCTGAAAAATCAACTTCCTGAGGATTTAAAAAATGAATTTTTGTCCCGGTATGATCTTACTCCTGAGATTATTCTCGAAAACATCTATAAAAAACCTTTCCCTAATCGTTTTTCAGCTCAATTCACTCCTTTTCTGCTTGAAAAGATAGAGGAACCTGTAGTGTTCAATCTCGTTTACGATTGTTTTGATGGTTTTTTTATCCGCAATGTGATGCAGTATCCGCTCGAAGATATCCGGATAGGATGTATTGGTTCAGTAGCGTATTATTTCAGGGATACGCTTGAAATTGTGGCCTCGGAACGAAGAATTGAAATCTCTCAAATTGTTCAGAACCCAATGGACGGATTAGTGAAGTATCATAACCCCAACCTTAAAGGAGAATAAGAAAATACTCAACCCGTAACGGTGTGAAAAATAGGATTAATGATTTTTTATGAAGAATAGAGAAGATTCACAGATAGATACTTCCTTCAATTCCCCTTTAGGGGTCAGAGGTCCTTCTATGATTACCGAACAAAACTCATTACACGACAACCTGGATAAAAAATCAACAGGTCAATTGCTCAACGAAATGAATGAGGAAGACCGGAAAGTAGCACTTGCAGTTCAATCAGCCATTCCCAGGTTGGAAGAACTAATCGATAAAATCGTGGAACGAATGAAACGCGGTGGCCGGATTTTCTATATAGGTGCCGGTTCCAGTGGCCGATTGGGTGTATTGGATGCTTCCGAAATACCTCCAACCTTTGGTTTGTCATCCGGCCTGGTCATCGGACTAATAGCCGGTGGGGATCATGCATTGAGAAATCCTGTTGAAAATGCGGAAGATGATAGTGAAAAAGCCTGGATCGATCTGAGAATGTTCAATATAAATAAAACTGATACTGTCATAGGAATAGCAGCTTCCGGAACTACGCCTTATGTTGTCGGCGGTTTGCGAAATGCCAGGGTAAACGGAATGTTAACTGCTTCCATAGCCTGCAACCCCGATTCATTGATTGCTCATGAAGCGGAAGTCAACATTGATGTCATTGTAGGTCCCGAATTTGTAACGGGTAGTACGCGTTTGAAGTCCGGTACCGCAGAGAAACTCGTGCTGAATATGATTTCAACAGTTACCATGATCAGATTAGGTCGTGTCAAAGGCAATAGAATGGTAAATATGCAACTCACGAACATCAAACTGATTGACCGTGGAACCCGCATGATTATGGAAGAACTGGGATTGGAATATGAACAGGCAAAGAATATTCTGCTTGTTCATGGTTCTGTGAAAAAGGCAGTTGATTTTTATAAGTCAACCCATTTAAAACTATGACAATCATTTTTTCTAACTTTATGCCGTCCCGATCTTGAAAATATATTTCACTTGACGCCTGATATTATTTGTTAATTTATACTGATTGCATTGAATTCACAGGTCTCTACACATTTCTGACAACCGTTACATTCGTTAGCATTGTAGATAAGTACATGTTCCTGAATCAACTTGTCGGCAATATACAGAAATGATTTGTCAATTACCATATAGGGACAGACCTCAATGCATCTCCAACAAGCTGTACATGCATAAATGTTCAAATGCACGAATGCAGTGTGCCTGTTCTCTTGATTGTGAAATGTTGATTCCATCATTTGTGTTTATTGTTGGGAATATATGAACTGAGACATTTGTTTGTGTTGAAGGTTTAAAATGCTAGTTCTTTTTGTGATAACTCAATACTGCCCAGGTGTTGAAGAAAACTGCAAATCCGATTAATGCCAATAAATCATTCATCATTTGGATCGGATTACTTCCTTTCAGATACACCGAACGCATAACAACCATAAAATGTTTCAACGGATTAAATGCCGCAATCCATTTTGCCCATTCGGGCATGCTGTCAATGGGTGTGTATAATCCACTCAACATGATAAATAGCATCATAAAGAAAAACACGATAAACATGGCCTGCTGTAATGTGGATGCATAATTGGAAATCACAATTCCCAACCCTGAAACAGTAAGAATATAAATGGCTGCGAACAAATAGATGGTTGAAAAATAACCGGCCGGTATTAATCCGTAAACAGCCCAGGCAATAATAAAGCCAATGCTGATAACAATCAATCCGATGATCCAGAATGGAATCAATTTAGCAAGTATAAATGTGGCTTTTGGAACAGGACTTACATTAATTTGCTCCATGGTTCCCAGTTCCTTTTCAAAGACAATAGAGATAGCCGGTAAAAAACCGCACAGTAACGTTAATATCATAACCATCAAAGCAGGAACCATAAAAACGCGGTAATTCAAATGGGGATTAAAACGATATTGAGTATCAATTTGAATGGTTGGGGTTAAATTTGTTCCTATGGCCGATGGCAGTAATTCCTGAATGATTCCTGCATTAAAATCGGTTATTATACTCACCAGATAAGTCATCCCAATTCCTCCTTTCATTCCATTCACCGCATTCGCCGAAATCATTACTTTTCCTCCACGGCCGTTTACAATGTTTTTTTCGAAATCAACAGGTATCTCGAGAATAATATCCGACTCATTTTTTTCAATACTTTTAAGTGCTTTCGAATAATTCTGTGATACATCCGTCAGTTTGAAATAGTTCGAGGAAATTATTTTCTGGGTCAGTTGATGTGAATAGCTGCTATGGTCGTTATCAATCACACTTAGATTCAGGTTTTTTATCTCATAGCTGGCTGCCCATGGAAAAACCATTAATACCATAAATGGAAAAACAAAAATCATCTTCGGAAGAAATGAATTCCGTAGAATTTGTTTAAACTCTTTTTTAAGAAGATATTTTATCATAAAAATATATTGTTAACGCATTTGTTTCCAACTACTTATTCCTTACTCCTTACCTCTTACTTACTGCAATTTATTCCAGTCTGATTTTAAATTTTTTCACGCTAATCCCCACTAAAACAATACTCATCAGGACAAGAATACTAACTTCTTTCAACACCGAAGTAATTCCCAATCCTTTGATCATGATCGATTTTACAGCCGAAATATACCACTTCGCCGGTACAATGTCCGAAAGCCATTGTAGTGCCACGGGCATATTCTCTATAGGAAAAATCATTCCCGAAAGTAGCATAACCGGGAGCATAAGTCCCATACCCGAGATCAACATGGCTGCCTGTTGCGAATCGGTTAATGTTGAAACCAATAATCCAAGAGCCAGGGATACAAAAATATAGAGCAGCGATACAGCTACCAGGCTCGTTAAACTTCCTGCAATCGGTACTTTAAGGACAAATACCGACAATAGCATGATGGTGGCGAAATTTACAAAGGAAAGCACAAAATAGGGTGTGATTTTTGAAAGAATAATATATATCGGTTTCATTGGCGAAACCAGCAATATCTCCATGGTTCCCATTTCTTTTTCCCGTACGATAGCAATGGAGGTCATCATGGCGCAAATTAATAGCATAATCATACCCAATACCCCGGGTACAAAATTGAAAGCTCCGATCATCTGAGGATTATAGAGCATTTTAATTTCAGGAATGATCTGGTACGGATTTGCAGTTGCCCCCATTAATTCCTGTTGATAAGAGGTTATGATGTTGCTGGCATAAAACGTGAATGATGTTGCGGCATTCGGGTCGGTAGCATCGGCAATTAGTTGGATGTGCGCTTTTCCGGTCTGATGCAGTTTTTCAGCAAAATGATCTTCAAATACTACGACAAGTTTTGCTTTTGCATCCCTGAAAATTGGTTCAATTTCATCAGTGGATTGTATCCTTTTCACCACATCGAAATAAGCACTGGCATTTATTCTGTCGATAATCCGGCTACTGGCATCATCATTCGTTGGTGCCAGAACAGCTACTTCGGTATTCTTAACTTCGGTGGTCAGAGCAAAACCAAATAAAATAATTTGAATGATTGGCATCAATAGCAAAATCATCATGGTAGTTTTGTCGCGTAGAATATGATAAAATTCTTTTCGTATAAATGACAAAAGTTGTTTCATGATTAATCGGCTTTACGGGTTGATTTGCGTGCTAACTGTTGAAAAACTTCGTCCATGCTGCTTGCATTAAATTGTTTTTTTAAGTTCTTCGGTGAATCGAGTGCTTCAATCCTTCCGTCCACCATGATGGATACACGGTTGCAGTATTCAGCTTCATCCATATAGTGTGTTGTAACGAAAACAGTGATTCCCCTTGACGTAGCGTCATAAATCAATTCCCAAAACTGACGACGGGTGATGGGATCAACACCACCGGTTGGTTCGTCCAGAAAAACGACCTGAGGATTATGAAATATGGATACCGAGAAGGCTAACTTTTGTTTAAAACCTAATGGCAACGAACCAACCAGTTTATCTCTTTCGTTCCCGAAATTCAACACTTCCATGAGCTCGTCCGTCTTTTCTTTGATCTGCCTGTCAGTCATTCCGTATATTCCACCAAAAAGTTCGATGTTTTCCCACACTTTCAAATCATTATAGAGCGAGAACTTTTGGCTCATATACCCAATATTTTTTTTGACCAACTCGGTTTGATCTTCAATATCGTAACCGGCCACCATTCCTTTTCCTTCACTTGGAATACTAAGCCCGCAAAGCATACGCATGGCTGTGGTTTTACCTGCACCGTTTGCGCCTAAAAATCCAAAGATTTCGCCTCGTTCTACCTCAAACGAGATATGATCTACTGCCATAAAATGTCCGAATTTCTTCGTCAGATTCTCTGCTGAAATTACTTTCCCGGAATGATGTTGAATTATAGTTTCCATTTTTTGCTTGCAGTCTTAGTTTTGACTTAATTCCATGAAACAATCTTCAATGGTCGGTTCAATTTCTCTGATTTCAATATTGGTATGCCCTTTCTGTACCAGGTAATCTTTTAAACCTGGAACTGTAAATTCCGGATTGTCAACGGAGACATGATGTTTATCCCCAAAAGCAAAACAGTTGCTGGTCATTTTATTTTCTCTTAAATCCTTCAATAAATTGTACATCGAATCACTTTGAACCGCCCATAGTTTGTTTTCATACTGCCTGATTATATTTTTTGGGGTGTCTATTTTTAAAAAACTTCCATTTTGTATCAGGGCAATCCGGTCGCATAAACCGGCTTCGTCCATATATGGAGTGGAAACCAGAATGGTAATACCCTGTGCTTTTAAGCTTTTCAACATTCCCCAGAATTCTTTGCGTGATACCGGATCAACACCTGTAGTTGGTTCATCCAGAAACAGTACGCTGGGCTTATGAATCAAAGCGCAACTTAATGCCAGTTTTTGCTTCATTCCCCCCGATAGTTTCCCCGCCCGCCGTTTCTTGAAAGGCTCTATCTGCTGGTAGATATCTTTTATCAGATCGTAGTTCTCTTCTATGGTTGTATTAAAAACAGTGGCGAAAAAGTTGAGATTCTCTTCTACCGTCAGATCCTGATAAAGCGAAAATCTCCCCGGCATATACCCTACACGATTACGAATTTCCTTGTATTCATTGACAACATCAAATCCATTTACTGATGCACTGCCGCTGTCAGGAAGGATCAGTGTGGTCAGTATCCGGAAAATAGTCGTTTTCCCCGCACCATCAGGGCCAATGATACCGAAAATTTCACCTTCAGTCACTTCAAAACTAATACCCCCGACCTCAGAAGGAGTGTTTTTATCACTTACTTCTCCAGATTCAGGCCTTTCTCCGATACCTGCAAATTTACCTGATTCTTTAGCGAAATAATTCTTGGAAATATTTTTGACTTCAATTGCATACATAATCTAATCGAATATTAATCTCATTTACAATTAATCTAAAAGTATTGGCATAGTCCCTTATATCAGGTTGGAATTCATAGATAAA